>Ga0209700_102629_pt1 | contig 35963 bp, 10 predicted proteins | sample SiratroredBW_FD_187528 | JGI IMG/M metagenome (GOLD analysis project Ga0209700, IMG submission 187528) | Root nodule microbial communities of legume samples collected from California, USA - Siratro red BW (SPAdes) (version 2) | ecosystem: Host-associated > Plants > Roots > Nodule | place: USA...
ATATTATATATATATATATATATATATATATATATATATATATATATATATAATTCTAAAGAAAAAGAACATAACCTTATCTTGGTATCACCATAAAGTTATTTTTACTTTTTTTGAGATGATGAAACTCCTCCTTATTTTATATGATGCTGGTGGTTTTTGAATTAGCGAAATTCCTCCTTAGACATTGAAAATAACAAATAATACACCGCGCAGATGCCAAGCAAGTATTATAAATTTTTTAAAATAAATTTAAAAAGAATAAAAATTGTTAAAAAATATTACCTTAGAGAATAATGTGGAACGCGTATAAAAAGAAAGATGAAAATTAAAAAAAATGAATTAAATAACAATAAAAGAAAAATGCACGAGGAAGACCAAATCTAGCAAACAAAAAATGTGAAAATTTGTAAAATTTATTAATTTTCAAACGTTTTGAATATGGACATGGTCCAACAGAGAAATAAACTATTACAAGACTTTGGTCAGTAAGCTATTTATAATAATAAATTTTAAGGCAAGAAAAAAATGAATGGTCATATATATATATATATATATATATAATTCCTTTCGTTGTGTATTTTTGTAAAATATGTTTTCATGTTTTCATATATTAAACTAAAAATGATAATAATGTGAGATTGTGATCATTATTGGCAGCGTATGATGTGATTGACCGACTTATACAAGATAACAATTTTCAAACTCAAGAATTCACTAAATCTCTAGTGATGTCAAATCTCTACAAATTTGCACAAATAAAATTCGATCTCTACAGTACTTAATTATCATATTTTAAAATATCTTAATTACTGTGCCATAATTTTCTTTATACATTTGTTAATTAATTTATCATTATTATTAATCTTATTGCGATTAAAAATGACAAAGAAGTTAGATTAGTGTGAGATTTACTATATGTTAATTCTATTTTCAAGTAAAAATTTATATTTAATAAATATTTATATTCATTAATTAAATAATTTTCTAATAAAAATATAAAAATTAAAAAAATAATATAATTAATAATTTAATATTAAAAAGAGGTATACATTTTTTTGTTACTGACAAATTTCAAGAAAAATAATTATAATTATATAAATTTTAAAATAAAATATCAAATAACAATTAATAATTAAACAATTGAAATTGACAATAAAATATTTAGGTATTCTCACAAAATAAAATAAGCAATTAATAAAATAAATTGAAGTTTTTTTTCTTGAAATATAACACATCGTCTAAATGAAACCAACAAAAAAAATGTTATAGTTGAGGTTGTAATGTAAGAGAAAGTATTTTAAGAATGTGACTAAATTTAGTGGATATTAAATGATTTGAACACTTAATAAAAAGAATAAAAATTTTGTAATAAAAATAAATTCCTCAAATGAAATGAATAAATTACTAAAGTGAAAATAATATTTTTTTTACATGATTAACTAAGAATATTTAAACAATTTAAAATCAGAACAAACATAAAGATAAAGATAGAACAAATATATACATATCAATATATATTTTCATAATGTGTAAGCGTTAAAAACAACTTTTTTAGATGATAATTTTCACGTTTTTTGAATTAATATTCTAAGAGTATTTAAATAGGTGTTTAATTTTTATTCATTATTACTTTAATGAACATGTATTATCTCATGATAACAAATCATAAAAGATATAACCTTTACCATAATTATTGTTAAAGAAATATACATATTTTATGAAATCTCACAAAACTCATTAATTTTAAATGGTCGATAATCTTACTTTGGATGTGTTGAATCCTTACTTCCATACTCAACTTATATATTAATAATTACATATCAAGAACACCTACTACATTACGTTAAAAGTGATTAAATAACTTATCAACATTTACAAAGTTATGTATATAAAAAGATATTAGACAACAATTATTAAAGTACAATTTCATTTTGAGATGGATAAGAATAGAATAGCAATGGAGAACAAACTAAAGAACTCTCTTAGCATTATAAATTTAGGTATACTCCTATTTTTATTTTTAATAATTAACACAATAAATTTAAGATTATACAACTTTGACTCTAACATAATAAACTTATTTTTCTTAATGTCGATTTTATTGAAAAAAACAAATTCAATCCGAAACTAAATGAAATGAGCTTACTTTTGGTTGGAGAAAATATTTTGTCCTTTAAGAAAATAAAAGTAAATAGAAGTGTGTACATGGAGATGATTGTTCCCAACTGGGTCCAATATAATCTATGATCATGCAAAATGCATCTCATATTTTTTATTTTATATGGGTTTTTCCTTGGGGCTCTTATGAGTCGATGATAGAGATGCGCATAATTTTGATTTGGTTGTCACCCAAATATTAAAGCGTGTCTCCCAAATATATTTTCTCCATGCATGCCTTTTTCCTTTTCCTTTTAGCACCTTCGCGTGGGTCGGTAATTCTATCGATTTTGTTTTTCCCTCTTCCTCAATAATAAAAACCACATCAAACTACACAACTAAACGCATAATAATATATATCTTATCCTTCACTTTTCTTTTATTTTTTTATACTTTATGGGCCACCATTATTTTATTTTGTTTCATTTCAGATTTCGTTTTTATTATCTTTGTTGCATAGCTGTCCCGAATTAAAGTTCAATCTTCTCCTGCTCACCAACTAGACTGTCTTTATCCATCAAAAAATAAATCAATGTCTCTTAATCTTAAATCAACTCCCTTTTTATCTTTCTATATATGTGTATGTGTATATGTATATATATATAATATTTTGCAGTTCATGGTGGATTTGGACCATTGGCAAGCAATGGTTAAACATAGTACCTTTGTGATTGAGGTACAAAGTCATTCAATAATGGTGATGGACCCAGGTCTAGGCATGGAAGCAATGTAGCATTATAAGATATGCTTAATGTGTTTTTTTATAGTATATTAGTGGCATAGGAGGATCACTTAATTATATATATATTTGGGACCATTCTAGTTGGTGCCCTAGGCACTATTAGTAATAAAACCAGAGAGAAGGAAATGAACTCTTCGATATTGACAAAGATCCAAAGGACAATTCATTTAATAATTAACCCGGTATCAATTCATTGGATATATTAGATTATGACAATAATTTTGTTTGTAGAATGTTCACCATTTTCCATTAAGTACACTTAATCGGGTTCTTGCTAATAAAAAACTGGATCGAAAAAAATATCAAAGAGTTTATGCATGTAGTGGATTTGATAATGTGAGTAGTAACTAGAGCCATCATTAGGGCATAAATTAGAAGCATAAAGCGCACTCTTTTTCCTCCAAAATCTTTATTTCCATGACACTGTAATAGGTGCCACTACTCAAATTTAGACACCAAATCTAATTCTGCGTGCTTAATACGACTCTAGGGAACCGTATATGCATATTCAAGGAGAAGAGAAGATATATTATTGTTTATAAAAGTGTGAGAATTTTAAGGCATGAAAACATATTCAAAGAGAAGATATATTGTTTTAAAAAGCGTAAGAATTTAAGATATGAAATATATATTTATTAGTATAACTGGAACTCAATCTTACAAAATTGACTTATAAAATCAGATTTATATTTATTTATAAATTATTAAAATGTTTTTTTATAGTCTATGTAAAATTTTTAACACACTTTTTTTACGTTAAGACTCTTCAACTCGTGTATGAGACAATATGTAAAAATAGTTCGATAACAGTCTGATTCTAATAACATAATAACAGGTAATAGATTCAATAACTTTGCTAGAGTAAGTTTTTATATTATATTAGAAATGAATTTTAAGCTTACCTTAATTTTACAAAATCAACTTGTAAGATTAGATTTGCATCTACTTATTAAGTATTAAAAAGTCTTTTTTGTAATTGACGGTGAGATTTCGAACATGCATGAATCTGAAATGTAAGTAGCCATTGAGGTTGATAGAATATGGGAAGTAAAGGTGGAAAAAAAAGAATGAAAAAGGGGTGAGTTAGGAAAATGATAGGTTATGTTGAGATGGTGGGTGTGAGGGAAATAGAGAAGAGAGAGTGGGGTGGTGGGGATGGGAAAGTGGGCATAGCACTAGCATGATTTGTGACTGCATCTGCTGCATGATGAATCATTGCCAAGGCATCGTGGCTGGCTGGCAAGTCACATCAATGGAAAAAATGAAAAAAACAAGAGGGTGTGAGTGTGGGGGCCAACTACTGCAGCGACTGGTTTTTCCTTCCTTAATGGGACCATGCACTGTGTGATTAACAGAAAACCCCTCTCAGTGCTGCCTGGCGGTTTTTTCAGTTACTTACTTCCTGTTATTCTATGTCCTTTCCACAACTCTACCTTCCATCAACCTCTTAAATCACCATTTTATCTATGTCTTATAATAAACTAATCTTCTTCTATTTTTTAAATTATAATTATTATTTTCATACACAGAGCAGTTTAAAAGTTTACTAATCAAACCAAGTGGTTTATTTTGTCAGGTCATGTTCAGTAGGGTACAATGAGGGAGGACATTAGAGAGTAAACGTTGTAATGCAAATTCTGATTTATCATTACTGTTATTCTTTTCTGATGTATTTTGTACATTGTGTATTTGTGATAAGAAAAATATAGTTGCTCCAGCTACTGGAAATTGGATTAAGAGGAAACTTATATTTGAATACCTGTACTTTCATTTTAAGACTGTTATTTATTTTTATTTTTTTTATGTGGATTCCTTTAAGAGTGATTGTTTCAAGATCTAAAATATCATTCTCTCATATGTGAAAATTGAAAATGTAATATCTTGATATATGTTTGTTATGAATTTTGGAAAGGTATGATCCATCAATAGGTTTATAGTCTATTTGAAAAATTTTAAATAAGCCTATAAACAAAACTAGGTATAGTTCTTGGGGTTCCCCTTAAATTTATTTAATTAATATTATTTCGATGAAATTATAAAAAATAGACTATTTCGAGATGATCAATTACATTATAACGTAGTGTTCTTATCATAACCAAAAATGATTTTAAGTTTTTTTGTTGAAAAGGTTACTTTAAAACAATTAATTTCATTTGGGTGTGAAAATATTTTTTATATAAGAAAAAATGTGTGTGAAGTTGAAAAGAAAAGAAAATTATTGAAAAGTAATCATAACAAAATTTAGGATGTAATCCTAATCAATTAAACTTTTTGATAGAGATTAATAATCTTAACAAAATAAGTAAAAATTTCATACATTACTACTAGACCGCCATATAACTTGATTAATTGATTACAAGTTTTGAGGAAAAGTGACACACATTACATGACAGTTGCATCAGATATTGTTTTATCTTATAATAACGGCTAACCTAAAGTTACAGTTTTAAAATTTAAAATACTAATTATTTAAAAGTATTGAAGGATTTAACATAATTCGCAAACTTTTCCTTTATACCCCGAACAACTAAATTACCTACTGAATCTTCACATTGTACAAACTGTACAATTTGATTTCTGTTATTTTTTTACAAAACATAATTTGATTTCAAATTAAAGAAAATTATATTTGTAAGCGAAAACCTATTTTTGTAAGAAAAAACTATTTATGATATCAATGAAACTGAGTTTTAATTTCCACCAATTAAATGCATGGATATGGTTTTAGTATATTATTAATATTTATTAATATTTATTAATTTGTTATATTTACATTAGTAAAAAAACATATTCTATGGTAGGATAATACGTTAGTTAAAAATAATTGACATAAACAAAAATGTGGATTTATAAATATGTTAATACATACTAGTCAGTTTCTCTAATAACTAACGTATAAAAGAATGAAAAAAAAAAAAGTCAAAATTTAAAAATATTGAGTGGGGGAAAGATATTATATCGGTTGATGAGACCAATTGATGTAATATCTTCACCAATATTTAGTGAAAAATTTTAGGTAAAAATTGGTGAAAATTTATTGAATTTGGTAGAGATATTATGTCGGTTGAGCGGTCCAACCGCCATAATATCAATCCCTGAGATATTTGGTGAAAAAAAAATTGGTTAAAATCAGGGTTAGATACTACGTCGATTACTGAGTTGTAACCGACGTAGTATTTCCTATTTTAACATTTCAAACCACTATTTTTCTCTATGTTTTGTCTCTTTCGTTTTCACTTTTGAGCGCTATGCTAGTTTTTCTTCTTCGCTTTATCATTTTTGTGCTTGAAGTTGTTTGATGTATCTATATTGACTTCATTCACTTCATTTCCTCCATTGCATTCACGATTTTGCATTGTGGGGTTCATTTTGCATGGTGTTGTATTTTCTTCTCACTAGTCTTCATTTGCATTTCACGTGGCCCTGCTTTCTCTTTTCCCTAATTAGCATCTTTGTGTTCACTGGTTTTACTAGGGTTCATTTCCTGTGCACAAGCTCTGCGGTTGTCTTGGTTGATTTTTGTCACTTGATGCGTGAGCCTTTCCCGCCGCCGTGAATGCTTGGTTTGACATTCCTTGTCGCTTCTCTTTTGCAAGAGATTAATAACCTTGTAAAATTCATTAAAAGTAATTAAAAATTTATTTTTGACCCAAATTATTTTATGAGCAACTTGATTCAGTGTATATTTGATGGTATAGTTCTTATATTGTATAAATTTATCATAGATTTAGGGTTTCAAAAGTTTAGGACGAAAAAACTTCAAATGACCATAACTTTTGATAGAGCTCGGATTGAGACGCTTCAAAAATAAAAGTTGCTCGAAATAAAATAATGTAACGAAGCTTTTGGACAATCACCAAAGGGGATCTGGACATAAATTTTTTTCCAAAATTTCATCGTATACTATATTTTTTTTTATTATTTTTCACATCTTTTTTTTATTTCACCTATCTATACTTGTCAAAAAAATTTGGAAATTATTGTGGTATTTTCTTGTATGTATTAGAAATTTATCAAATAATTCTAGAAAATTCTGATTTATTTTTTAAATAGAGACATTACATCGGTTGTGGGCTCCCAACCGATGTAAAAGGATAGATACTGCGTCGGTTGAGAGCCACAACTGACGTAGTATCTCCTCTTGGAAAATTCTGGAATTTTTTTTAAAAATAAAGATACTATGTCAGTTGTGGGCTCCCAATCAACATAATAGGATAGATACTACGTCGGTTGGGAGCCACAACTGATGTAGTATCTCTTCTTGAGTGCTATTAGGATTAATATTTACGTTGGTGATTTATTTATCAACCGATGTAGTATATGGACATACTACGTCGGTTATAGAACTTACGTAAAAAATCCAAGACTTTCTACATAGCCTGCATCTACGTCGGTTCTGGAATTGATGTAGATGTCTTCTTGAACCGATGTAAAAAATGTTTTTTCTACTAGTGATAAAGAAAACATCTAGAACACAATCTTCTTCACTCTCTTCCTCTTTCTTTATATATTTCTTATATAAAGGAAAAGCTTTATTAGATGAATTATGAAAATAACAAATATTTTTTACTATATTAGTGAAAATGAATGAATTACGGTTGTAACAATATAGTAAAAATTAATTTTAACTAAAATTATATTTAGCATTTATGGCGGTTTTAACCCCGTTAAATGCGTTATTTGCACTTTAATTTTCTCCTAAAAGAACCAACGTCATTAATAGATTACTGAAAACTTTTACCAATTCCTAGAATGACAATTACTTACCAGTAGTTTTGAAAGTCCTCATTACTTCCAGTCGGTTTTAATAACCCTGTTACTTTCAGCTACTTTTAGGGGTTTTTAAAACCCTTGTTACTTCTAACGGTTTTCAAAACTTTCTTTAATTTTATTTGTTTTGTTTTTCTTAAACGGGTTGTATCTTTTTAGTGCACATAATGAAAAAAAAAATTGATAAAAGGCAAATATTGTAAAGTATTGGTATTTATAATTGAATGTAACATTCATAAAATGTACAAAGAATAAAGTCTCAATTTTAACGTAAAATAACTAATACAACAAAGTTTGTAAACTTAAAACTTTAATGTTTGTAAACAACAAAATAATGTAAACCTCAAGGTACTAGCAAAGCATTATACTCCATCATTTGTTCTCATTCGTAAAATTATACATAATTAAAAATAAAATAACATTATTCAATTATGTTTGTTGATATTAATAATTTATTTCTTCGTTAGAAACACTTCCTTGATTAGATACCTAATATATAAAAAACAATCATAATTAGTAACATTCAAATTATAATACAAAATATTAAATTTAATCAAGATTTAAATTCTACCGATGATGCTTAAAATATAGCAAGGTCACGAGACAATTCTCTAGGATAATTTTGTACAAAAAAGTCATCATTACCTTCATTTCTTTGACTTGAGATGTCAATGTAGAAACCTATTTTAGAACACAAAATCAATGAAATTAGTCAAATTGAATAATATTAAAATTGATGGATAATTTATAAAATTAAACTTGTCTTCTATTCTAAATAGTTGATTATGCAGTTAAGGATGCCAACATGCTGGTATTTGTAACCTCATATCAATTTATAAAAAGAAAACACAAGAGGCTTGCAGGGAAAGGGCAAATGCAGAGGGAATTTCTCTTATCAAAGGGATGGAGGTTAAGAATGAAGGGCTAAGCATGATCTCCAATCTCATTAGCAAACAACTAGGAATTAATATTTCAGTTTTAGTGGGGCCGAATTATCAAATGAGGTACTTAGAATATATTACAAGGATATTTAATCTTCATACTTAGGGAAACCTATAAATAACAACTTTTGTTGTGATGTTTAATGTTCTAACAAATATTAACAGAGAAATTTAGTTAAGCAACAATTAGATATGATCAAAACAAATCAGCAGTAGATAAATGGGTTAAGTGCTACTAGTGGTTTAATGAGCAAGTAAAAATTGAATAGGTTTTGCTAATATTTCTATTTTTTTCTCTCTTTAGCTGCATGTATTTAATTTTTATTTTATTTATCAACTTTTTTTATTTACTTTTTATTTTCGTTATTCTCTGTAAACCACATCTCATTATCTATATATCTATAGGTTACTCGACCTTGCTATTTGTTTCCCTCTTTATTTTGATCAACCAAAGCCTGCTTTGGATTTTAGAAAAGTAGAGATAGAACTAGCCACAACCAACAAAATGAGTGTTTCTGAGAGACATCGTTGGTGTTTCAAAAAAAGGATGGATGTATCTTATGTGGGAAGATTTAACTATTATGGTTCCAAATTTTGGAAATAGACACACTAAGAGATTGCTTAATAGGATGAGTGGATATGCTAAACAAAAAAATCATGGGTCTATGTTGAGGTCATGTGGTTATGGACTTCAAATCATCTAATATTGTGCTACACTTCTTATTTTCAATTAGTCACAAAGATTAAAAAAAATAGAAATAAATCTTGACAGAGAGAATATTGCAGGTATCAAGTGACATTAAAATCAAAATGAGGGAAGACTGACATTCCAAGACAAGTAACTTATCATAACTATAATCCTTCCTAATAAGGAAATATAAGGAATTTCATTACTTAATTAGTTTAAGCATATGTGTGGTCACTTTCATATGTTATATATTAAAATTGTTAGAATTTATTAGGTGAATTTTGAATTTGAAGACAATAGCTAGAAGAAAATAAAATAGAGAGAATCTATTTTTGTTTTATCTTTCTATAGTTTGGATGCATAAATTTTTAGAAAAATATTTAACATGCTCTCCCTCATTATACTAAATATAGTTGCCAAATGTTAATATTTAGTGTGTGGAAGTCATCCATCTAATTACCCTAATCTTTATAATTATGAATTGTTTTATATGATTGATGAACCTAAGATATTTAAGCTATGTAACTCATGACAAGGTATGATGTCCATTTTCTTATTAAGTACAATGGCTAAATATGAAGGTTTAATAGGGTAGTTTTCACGTTGGTCCATGCAAAATCCAATACTTATCTAATGGTAGTTCCAGGTATTGATTCTTTAAAGCTAAATGAAAAACTAAAAGATTATGAACATGATTTTGTGATTGTGTATACGAAGGAAAACTTAAATATGGCCCACTATATGAATGAACATTGTAGCCAAACAATTTAGATGGGCAAGGACCCAAACCTAAATCCCTAACACATCCACATTGTTCTCAACTTTCATCACTCACAAATGCTCCATTAGCATGTTTATATGTAGTTATCCATACCTCTCCTTTACTAGCCTTGTGGGCACACTCTTTTTCCTATAAAATAGAAGCAAAATTAGATAACACAATGAACGAGAAATTAAAACATAAATTTCACATGAATATATGTATTATTGTCACCATTTCATCTCTTTTTCATGCAATGCTCTTAGATCCACCTGTGTGAGCAATGGTTTCCTTTGTCCTATTCTCTTTATTTTTCCAGGCCAATTGTCCTAATCATCAACATATAAAAATTAATATATATGAATGTAGATTATGAAAAAATATTTTAAGTTATACATTTGTTTTTGAATTTAAACAATAAATCGCAAAACAAGTTCAATGATCTTTATCTAATTCTTTTGGAGCCATTGCAATCAATTCATCTCTAGCATGTGTTCTATCATTCCATTTTGTATTAAGTGATTTAAGGACCTAATTTATATGGACATCATAATGGATATCAAATTTAGCCTCCAAAACATAAAATAATTAAGTTTAACAACAATTACAGTGTAAGTAAATTATGAATTAAAATTTTACACTAGTGACCTGAATAGTATTCTTAAGTATATATTTTTTTATAATCTTTCAGAATCTTCCTCCAACTAGAATAGGTAATAGGAAATGCATTATAATTTTTTACAATAGTAAAAAACCTATTCAATAATGCTTTGCCATCTGTAATTGGTTGGCCCTCATTATTCATTGCATAATAATCCTTTTATTAGGATTATGAATCACATTGAGTTGCAATTGGAGGTTGGACACTAAATGTAGGAGTAAATTTCGTCTGGCTCGTTGAACATGTCCTCACTTTCAAGATTCTTGAAATGATGTGAGAGGAATGAATTTTGTCCATAATCAGCATGTGAGAGGAAAAACACAAAATAAGTATGTGGTTAAACATATTTACGGTAGACAACCAATATTTATTTCAACTGTAGCTACTTAACATTATTTTAATGTAGCTAGCTCTCCTATATTGTTTTTATTATCTGTTACAATTTAGTACGAATTTGAACTTGTCATAAGCAGAACTTGTAAATATAAGCCAAAAGCAGCACATTAGGCCACAACTTAATTTATTTTTTCCTTTTATTTTCTTTTACAAGTGCTCACTAGAAATTTATATATGCCCATGGTTGTCCATCATCCATATGCTGGGTTAGTGTAATATTAAGTTTTTTTCACTCATTACTGCTCTCTTCAAATTAAGTTTTCTTATCCACTAAATTGTAATGAATTTTTAACTTATATTATCCTTATTTTGCTTCTAACTTTTCTTTACTAATAATTTTTCTAAGTTATATCAAAATTTTATGAAAACAGTGTTAAACCAAGAAGAAAATTTTAAACCAGGTAATAGAGTTAGTGAGTAAGAATAAGCAAACTCTGCATACTTGAGCATTTTAAATGAAGGTAAGGTTTTGAAAGTATAGATGGTGATAGTAGTTAAGATGAATCTATAGATAAACTAGATAATAGACAAATAATGCATCAATTAGGATTAATAAATTAGAAAAAGAGGTGAACACAAATTACTTAGCTGAGATGTAGTTGGAGGTGGATGAGGAGCATACTTAATACTTGGTTGAGCCGTTGGAGGTGCATGGTGAACTTTTTTGGTAATTGCTTAAGATGCAGATATAGGTGGAAGAGGAAATGGAGATGAAGTTAGGGGTGAAGTTTGTACTTGAAGTCCTAGATCAATCACATAATTACAAGTCAATCACAAATGAACCAATGTACTAAATAAGGCAAATGCAATTTATAGATGAAAAATAAATTGTATGAAAGTTGAGACATCTACTAAGTTTACATGTATGTTAAACATGTGTAGGATAAATATACTTAGGTGCAGGTAAGGATAAGTGAGGGTGAGTACTAGGTCGTGAAGGATGACTACTCACTTGAGTTTCTGACTTAGACTTGCTTGATGTTGTAATTGTCATCTTCAAGAATCCTAACAACAAGATGTAATATTACATATTAAGGAAGAAAAAAACTCAAAATTTAACTTTTTGAACATAATACCTGGATGAGATGGATGATGAGCTGCAGGTTAACAAGGTTATTATGATCTACTACATGTCCTCAAGTAGAAGAGGATTTATGGGTGGTATGTAGGTCTGAACTATTCTCCTTGGTTGATATTTTCTTCATCTTCAGGTAGTCTACAAACAATAAGATAAACACATCAAATTCAATAATGAAGGATACTAATTTAAAATGAAATAGTGAAAAAAAAACCTTGTTAGTTGTATATTTCCTTCCTCATCTGGAAACAATCTTTCTAAGTTTTTTTTGTTCAAATGGATCACATTCATGAGAATTTTCAACATCATCTTCAACTATCTTGTACAAGTCTCTAGGCTTTAAATGTATACGTGTAAACCAATTTTTATCCAAATGATCCTCTACATAATACACTATTTGTGCTTCTAATGCTTGAATGTATGGTTCATCATCATCGTTATCACCAGTATGGATCAAGCATTCAAAGCTTACTAATGTAAATCCATACCCATCCCTCTTGAAGTAGTTGTATTAGCCCACATACATTTGAATAAAACAATTGAGAATTGAACATGGTAGTTTATCTCAATTATGTCTACCATCAACCATAACACAACACACCTCCAAACCGTATTTGAGTATCACTACTACTTGCATAAATCCTTGTCCCAAATGTACCAAACACTTCACTATTTTATGTTTTAAGCCAAGGTAATGCTCCAATATATGAAATTTCAACCTATTAACATTGTAGGCATTATATCGCTTTGAGCAATCAATCGGACCCAAAGCTAAGAATTTTAAATCATCTAAGTGGATACCAATTGATTCATTCCTTATCTAAAAAAAGAAAAAATAAACAATCATATGAAGTGTAATATATATAAGAATAAAATATTAATGGTATAAATATACATACACGACGTGAAAACCATTCTGAAAAATCCTTGTAAACTCTCTTGTCTATCACAGAGGATGATCATGTTCGACATCTTAGATGTCTTCATAGAGTACCTCTAAATTCACTATGTGAAACATATAAAATATATAAGCTAATTTTAAAGGAAAAATCAATTATAAAAATAAATACTATAGTGCATAAACTTACTACAGAAATGGGTTAACTATGATGCAGTTAGTCAACACATAACGACATGCTTGCAACTTTTCCTTTACAGATAAAGTGAAATAAGTAAAACCCCCAACTGGTGGGAATAATGTATTTTCATTAAAAGGCACAATATCAGACTCATCGTTAACTCGATGCAATTGGTTGAATACAGTCTCAATTTCATCTAAATATCTAGAATAAAAAGGTAAAGCCTTTTTATCCATGTATCCTTCAACCATTGACCCTTCTTCTCGTGCCTTATTATGAACGTAAGCTTTAATTTTCCTAGATACCTCTATATAGGATATACCCATTGATATTGGATGTGTCCTCGAAGCTTGACATCTTCTACTAAAAGCACAATTAAATGAACCATGACTGTAAAAGAAGAAGGACGAATAACATCTCCATATGATACAATGTGAGGACAACTCTACTTTGTAGTTCTTCAAGTTCATCCATGTTTAAAACTTTATTACATAGTTGTCTAAAAAATAAACACAAATCAATCAAAACATAACAGACTTTCTTAGGGAGCGCCTTTCTCATTGTCAAAGGTTGAAGTTGTTCCGTCAAAACATGTGAGTCACGACTTTTCAATCTTCTAAGATTACGTTGTTTGACATCAATGCATCTACTAATGTTACTAGAGTAATCATCTGAATTAGTTATATTCTTCAAAGTTTTGAGAAAGATATCTTTATTTACATTTGATAGTGTATATATTGTAGGGAGATATCTACCATTCTCATCAGGCCAAAGATTGGGTCTAATACCCCAAAGCTGTAAATACTTTCATGTCTTTAGATTGTCTTTGCCTTGATTTGAATTATCATTCAACAATGTAAACACCACATTATCACATACATTGTTTTCAATATGCATAACATCCTAATTATGGGGTAACAAGTTGTCTACCCAATAAGGAAGTTAAAAAAATATACCTTTTTTCATCATTTTTGAGTGTCTAACTTAGCTTAACTACTTCTCGTTGGCTTTTTGCCGCCTGTTCTTCAAGTGCTTGTTCTTTCCCAAATTCAACACTAAGATTCTAAACTTGTTGTATGACTTCATATCCTGAGATTGGTAAAGGTGGAATTTTGTTTTCTATAGTTTCATCAAATCTCATGCGAGCTAGTCTAAATCTATACCTTCGATCTAAAGTTGATAACTCATGAAACAAAATTTACCACCTTTAAGAATCTTCCTAAGGGTTGTGTCAAAATTTACCACTCTTTTAATTCTACCATTACTAGCTGTAAATATACATCAATATCGTTTACTGGAGCTCACTTTCTAGGAATGATCATGGAGAGAATAAATGGACTTTGTTTCATACATATCCAAAGAGGAAGGTTGTACGTTATGAGTACAACTGGCCAAATGTTATGATTAGTGCTTAAATTGTCATGTGGATTAAACCCATCAGTAGCTAAACCAAGTTGCACATTTCAAGGGTCTGAGGAAAATTGATGATGTTTAAAGTTAAATGTCTTCCATGCTTTAGAGTCTCTTGGATGCCTTAAGATGCCTTCATGTAAATATCATGTATTTGCTCTTCATGGACAAACTTGGAGGTAAGTATAAATAACTAGAAAAATAGGTTATGAACTATGATTCTTCCTTAAATTACAAAACTTGTTCATTCCATCTATAGCTAATACAAGCCTTATTAAATTTATCAACTCCTTTCATAATTAGGAAACTCATTGCCAATTTTCTTTCACTATAAAGAATAAGCCAGATGGGAAGCATAGTTTATCACATTTCCTTTCGTTTGTGTGTCATCTAAGGTTAATTAATACCATTTGGATTGGCAAACAAACATTTTACCCTATGAATAGATATCAAACCATCCGTGTGAAGTTTTTATCAATCTACTCATTAATTGCCTTCAAATTCATGAACCTTAACACTGTTGACAATCATATGAAGTTAGTTAAGTTAGGATATAAAGAAGTGTTTGCATCACAAGACGGATATTCATACACAAGCACTTTTGTAAAAAGATTTTGTCAAAACATCATGAATCATGTTATCTAATTGTTGGAAACCTAACAATTCAACATTGTATAATTTATAAGAAAGTCATTACAGAGAATATGCTTCTTGATTTATTTAACATCTATTTCTCTTCTATTTGATTCACACGAGGACACTTAAATTTTCATCCATCATCAATATCAATAACATTATGTTGTGTAAATTATAAAGGTTCTTCCAGTCTTGTCTCATATATATGTTGTATACATGTTAGACATTTAATTTTGTCACAATGCATGCTTGGAAAAAAAGGTTTCTATAGTTGATTAGTACGTAAATAATAAGCATTTATTATCTTTCACAAAATTTCACATTAGTCTTAGGGGACACAAAACGAAAATGGTGATATCAAATCAAATACAATCAAATATGCATTCAAAGTTCAACACAAAATGCAACCAACTAAATTTCCTAAGATATATGAAATATTAATTAAAATATGTGTATTAGTGAAGTAACAAAAAGTTATTAATCTTCCTAAAATGTCCAATTGGAAGTTGAAGATTCAATGTAATAATTGTTAGTACCTTCTTTTATTTTTTATATAAAAGATAGGAATATTTCAAAGAGGTAATACTTCATCTTTATTGAATTTCAAGTAACAAACTAAAGTTTACTCAATGTAATATATCATACTATTTCAAAAAAAAACTTTCAAGAATATAACATTTAAAATATATAAAATTTTCCAAAAATTAAACAATAAATTTGTTGAGGTTGGACACCTCTGTGTCCAATACAACTTCATCTAATAAAACAATAATTATAAATACTAACATCGGTTCAAGCAAGAACCAAAATTTCTATTGAACCAAAATTTCTATTATTAATTATGAAGTAATCAAAATCTAATAATTAACTATCAACATGACAATTACCATAAGGTATTTAAAAAGTTAATATAACAATAAACATAGATAAATATATAGAACAAGAATACCAAATAGAAAATAAAAGAATCAGAAGAGAATAATTATAAAAACACAATAAAACAAATACGAGACTACCACCAATGTTAACATTAGTTGATGAAAGTAACAATGACACAAGTAAGATAAAGATAATGACAAAGAAGGCAAATAAACGTGAAAAAAGAAAATTGTAACTAAAATTTGAAAACAAAAATTATGTAAATTGTAGATTATAAATATAAATATTTCAGAAATCCTTCAAAAATAACCATTACAAAAAAATATAGATTTTCTTTTACAAAATTTTCACCATATCTTGTTATGAAATAAAATTTCTCCATGCATCTAGAAAGTTATCATTGAAATCAATGATTTTAAAACCTTGAAATAGATTTAAGCGTTGAAAACAATATAAAAAAACTTCTCATCAAATAAACTTTATTGTTTTCTTGTATAAAAAAAAAAAAAAGTTTTCAGAAAAGAGAAGAAAAACCATTTTTTGTTTTTTTATGACAATTTATAATCAATTATTTCTATACTTTGGAAGTTAGGCCGTCAGCATTGTATATACAACATTACTTGTCGTGTGGAAAGTTTTCCAAAAGGCTTGAAAAAAGAATGGAATATGGAAATAAGTATAAAATGTAATTTGAATGGGACTTGTGCTTTAACTTAAACCAAGAAAACTAAGGAAAACAACATACAATGATGCCTTATGCTAGAAGAGTATCACGATCAAGATCAAGCTTTAGGCAAATTGAGACTTTATTCTATATACCATAACTTCCATCTCCTAAGCAAGGAACCTCTCGTTATTTTGAAAGATACTACATATTCTGTGGCAAAAAATTTTTGAAGCATTAGATTCTGTCCTTGACCCAAAGAGGTTCATGCATTATGGCATATCAGGCATAAAATATCAAAGGAGTTTATGGTCAATATATGCATGCCAACCATCATGTTAGACTGGACGGCAAAAAGGATAGGCAAAAGTTGCACTGAAATACGAATTTTGAATCTATGAAACCTTGGATTTTGTAAAAATGTAATCTTGTAATAATAAACAAATCTTTTTACATTGTATATGTTGCTTTTAGTTAATATAAATAATATGATTGCATTTTACTTATCGTGTTAGAAGTCAAAAGCACCATGATGACGTGATAACAATCATGTTTTATACAATCATTTAATGATAAATATGTATGCATATTATATCAAAAAAATTACTTATATTTATTTATTATCTAAATATAATATTTTATTGCTAGATAGGTTGTAAAGTGGTTATTAAAGAAAAAAAAAAGTGTAAAAATTTTCTCAAATAAAAACTAATAAAATATAGACATTGCTGCAAAATCTTATTGGATATAATGAAACATTTTTCGAGTATGTATATAGATTGATGACTAGATCTCAAGCTCATTAACAATGACAACTATTTGATAATTTTTCAAAAACTAAAATAACCTAGTCATGATTTTCAATAAATAAAGATTCACATATTTATTCTAAACAAGTTTAGGGTGATTAGTTACTAAAAATTAATAGAATTTGTTTGATTATGTTACACTTCAAAAAAAATTATGTATCTAGGTGAAAAATGGTTTTATATGGTCCTCCAATCATAAATCATCATGTATAATAAATTTATCCATTTTTACAATAATTACTTTAAGGATTATATTAATACTGATTAGTAATTAGGTAAGAGGGTAAAAATTAACCATTAAAAACGTCCAAACATTCTGTTATAATTTAACATGGATTTTAATAAAATACTCTTTTGTTTATTTAACAAGATATGATTTTATGATAAAAATATTTTTTTTATCATATAACTAATGAATCTAATTATAACAAATCATAGGTTAATTGTTTTGTACTTGCTCATAGGTTAATTATTAATATTAAAGGATATATGATTTTCTTAGTTTTTTTTTTATCAGCGTATGATTTTCTTAAGGTTTTTTTTATCAGCATATGATTTTCTTAAACTAATAATATATACACCCCAAAACTTTGCATCGTTTTATAAGCTAAAATTTTTTGATGAAAATTCTTAATTGAGAAAAAGATTTACTCAAAAACTAAATAATTACACAAAGAAAACATCGGAATCGTGAGTCATTGATCCTCCACTCCATTACATTCTAATGTGCCAATATTTAGAAAATATATTATAATGTATTTAATATACTTAATAAAATAATTTCATTCTTTCATAACTTGTTTTGAACTATGTAAATTATTTCCCTATTTATCAGAAAAACTAGTAATAGATTATGTGTATGCATCATAATACATTTTTAATTATAGTTTATATTATTTTTTAAGTATAATTTATATTATATCTTAATTATTGATCATCCTATACATATTATTTTGTATTTTTCCATTACAATTATTTAAAAACAAATTTTTATATAATTTATATATATATATATATATATATATATACTCATATATATTTATATAATGTATATGCTTAATATATAAAATTTATATTTCTTTATTAATTATACTCATCCAAAATAATCAATTTTAATTTCACACACATGCTTTGATTTTGAACGATTATTTTTATTCAGTGTGATAGAAGTAATTTGATATTATACAATAATGGTAGAGACCTAATATTACATGACCAATTGAAAAGGTTAATTATGTTATTAAAAGTGGTTAATATTACATTTAGGTCTTTTTAATCAATATTTCATGTCTGATTTTCTGCTTTTGCATGAAGTTACAAATGGGTGATATACTTCACTCAATTGGGCAACTCAATGGGATTTACTTTATATACATATACACACAAATTAATAATTTAACTAACCAAGCTGTCCTCTACCACCCTACTTAGCCTTTTAGGCTACAAGCAATCATTTACCTTTTTTTATTTTTACTTATATTATATGTTACGATATTATAATTATTTTGTTAATATTAGAATAGAAAAGACTATAACTTTTTGTATTGTGTTAGTTGAAAATGTATATAGACCGATTATAAATTAAATTATTCACATTTATAACTATTTTATAATTAATTATTAATAGGTACAAGTAACAATTCTCTTCATTCTTTCTATTCGAAACATTAACTTAAGTTAAAAAACTTGATAGACTAGTAAGCTAATATGAAGAGTTCGGTTAGTATTGTACAACCGATATTTAAGATAAATTCACCCCACGTGGGACAAGATAACATGTAGTTTTTTTAGTGTTTACATAAAAATTAATTAACTTTTAATTTTGATTATTTATTTGGTTAAAAATAAAATAAAATCATTAAATTAGTGTAATTTCTTTTTTATATTTATCAAATAGGTGTATAAATATATTTTTAATAAAAATATAAGTTATGTTATAGAGATATCACTAAAAATAAAGAAGTCGTGTTATCATAACATAACTTTAAATGAAAAGAAAAATAGAATTAAAGTTATATCAATGTAACACGATTTCAATAAAAAAAATAAAACTAAAGTCATATCAACATGACACGATTTCAATAATTTTTTTTTGTTAAAATCATATCATGTTGACACAACTTCAATTTTAAAATCATATTATAATGAGATAATTTTTTACTTAAAATCATATTTTCATGACATAATTTATCGATTTTTATAAAAAGAAAATTTATATTTATTCAGTAAATACCAACAAAAATTATATCTCTTTACTACTTTTGTTTAAAAATAAACTAGGTTATCTTAGGAGGGTTTATAATGTAGCATACACTAAGTCATACTAAGCCTTTTTGAAAATAAACTAAATTAAAGGTTTTATGAAAATTTATTCGATTAAATATACCATACTTTGAAAAGAAATAACCTTTTAGGTTTGATCGATTGGCTTATTCAAATAAACAATGTTGATGAATTTTTATTTTTTATTAAAATGATAGATATCCTTCGTTATGGTGAGTGATAAAATGATAAATAGTATACACTAAAGAATGAGAACAGTAAGAAAAAGTTAGAATGACGAGGATCCTAGAATTAAGAGTGAAAAAGAAAAATGAGAAAGCAGAAGGCTAAAAAAGAAAGCAATGAAATGTGGCCCAACTGCAATAAGGCCACGGTGAATACACGTGCCCATATTAGTCCTGAATCGGCTTTTAGGGGTCCCATATGAAGGAAGCAGTCAAATCAATCCCATCATTTTCCCATCAATCCTTTTAATTTTTCCCCCCAAACACTTCTTACATGGTGACAAGAAAAGAAGGGGGCAACTGGGAAATTTACACATAAGAACCCAGTCACGTACTAGGGAAAAAGCACCCTACTTCCTAAAATTCCTTTGTCGTTTTCGACACCATTTTTCCTTTTCTTTTTTTCCTTCCGAACCACCACACAAACCACCTTAGTCACATTATTTGACTTTTCCTCATTCCTTTCTAACACGGACAAATATTTGATTCCAAAACCACCCCAAAAGTCCACCGTCTTTGCAATATCATAAGCAGTTATGGCAGTTTGGTTCACCTAAATCCTCTCCCTCTTCATATTCTGCTACCTCCTATGTTCCCTCACAACTTCCATCCAATTTCAAACCACGTAAAACCATCTCACCTTCAATAATGCTTCACCAATATAAAAACCATACCAACAAAATCAAATTCAATTAGACAAGATTTTATATATAAATTTTACTTCCTTTCTAAGTTTTTTTTTTCTTATGTGAATGGGGTCTTATATTAATTAGAGAGAAAGTCAGTATATAATATAAAAATAAATATAATCGTCAATTTACAAGTTAATATTTTGAGAATAAATTAAACTAAAATTTACATGGTATTTGAGTTTATTTTTATTACATTTATTATATCACTCATTATCATAATAAAAATGAGTTTGATTTAAACTCAAAAACATCTTAATTTAAAATTAAAATGCAATATTTTATGATTTCTTTTATGTCACCTTTTATAAAGATTTGTACTTGAAGTGAAGCTAGTTTATTTAAAGTTTTCTATTAACAAGCATAATTGATTGAAAGATGTAAAATTTATCATATGAGTGGTTAGTCCTAAAATAAAAAGTTGCTAAAATTAGTTTTCTCTTTAGATATAAGGTAATTAATATAAAACAGATCAAATTGACTTTTTTTTTTCTTAAAAGAGAAAATTATCGGGTGGAAGAGATTTATGTCATCAACATGTTTAACTACCATATAAGATTGTTTCATTTGATTACTAGTTTCCAATTTCATGAATAGTTATGTTGTATTAAATATGCACGAAAAAGAGATGTTGATGTGTAATAGTTTTACGTCATTGGAGAACTTGTGTTCAAATAAATGATACATACAAACTCTGTTCTAACGAGAAACTTTGAATCTAACCAAAATAGTTTTTATAAGTTAAAGAATATAAGGACCTGCAGTGCTTTTTAAACATGGGTGTTTACTCCTTTTGACAGTACTTTGTTCAGTTTTCATAAAAGAAAAATATTATCATGATGAAACAAACAAGAGTAACACCCAAGATTTCAAATCTCTATAGTTTCCTTTCACATGAGGTTGCTTGAGAGAATCTCCAAGGCACCGTTTTGAGTTTTGACTGAACATGCATCATGAGTTGTAGATGTGAAAGAACAAGACAAAGCAAGAAGGAATAGGCCTTATACACTCTTATTTTTATTTTTTTTTTCTTTGTATAATTCATGATATAGAAACCATTTTTAAGGGGAAAATAATGATGATTAGATGAAACTTTAGATGCAAAAATTAGTATTAGGGTGTGATGATTAAAATGGTTGGATGTTGAAATCTCCTAGCAAATGTAAAAGGACTTTGGGTCGGTTGGCTTATTCTATACACTTTATTTATGAGAGATGCAATGCTTTTGACAAATAGTCACAGTTAGGAAGGTTAGGTCTAGTTTTCGTATATTATATGAATTTGAACGTGCAAATTAATTTAATCACTATTCAATGTACCCAAAAAAACAAATATATGTTCAAACATTAATTTTTAATTCAGATCAAGAAAAGCAAAGAAAAGGACTAGCTGTATGCTGTTATTTTTTTTCTTCTTCTAGAAGAATGCATATTTAATTGTAGGTTTAGAAATAAGTGGAGGGCAAGTTTCAAATTTGATACATGTAAATATGCATTCTTCCTAGCTAATAATATAACTTTTTATTTGATTTAATGTGTTATTATTTACATACAAAATTGTAAATATATTTAGTATACTTAATATATAAGATATCAATTACCTATGAAAATGAATATGTCTAACACAATCAAGTTAAGACAAATAGAAGGTGTTGTGACATGTAAATTGGATGAAAGAGACTTGTCAAGTAATAAGAAACTTTATTTTTAGGAGCTCTTTTGATTAAAGTCTTGGATTAAAAAATAGAGATTTTTTAAGAGAGTTAGCTTAAATTAAACCAGAATGGTTCCAACATGTAGAAGATATTTCAGATTAAAAAGGATAAATGGATTTCTGTGTGCCTACTATAATGTATGAACAATGAAAGTAACGACCATATACTCAAAGATGTATTATTTCTTGCAATTTTTTTTTTCGCACTTTATACTATTTTGTTTGGGCATAGAAAAAAGGTGTGCTGACAAGTATTTTTCTTTTACTTTACAACACAAAAGAGTGGTCTAGATACAATTAATAAAGGAAAATTGTAAACGTATAGACCATTTTGGATGCAATATAATAAAAGAAAAATGTAAATGTATAACCATTTTAGGTATATTAGAATTGAAAGAAAAAAGAAATAGAAAAAGAGAGAAAAAAAATTAATACTAAAAGATACTCTTTCTATTTTTTTTTTCATTTATATGACATAATCATCCAAATTATTCTGAATAAAAATAGTTAATTTATTTCATAGCAATAAATTTGTTCTAAACTTATATTTTTGTCTAAAATTATCGTTGTTACTAGTATTGTTTTCTCTCTTCTAATTGTTTAATATAACAATTTTTTAATTAAAGATACTTTAGTTTAAAATTAATGAATATAAGTGTTATGATAGAGTCTTATAAAAATGAATGATCATAATTTCATTTGCTTTAATAAACAGAAAGAAAAAGGTTTTTTTTTTTATAGGTTAAAATGAAAGTCCTAAAGAAAATACTAAGAAACAGAAAAAGAGAAAAAAGTAGCAAATATAATAAATGATACATTGGTAAAAGGAAGCAAGATGGAAATGAGTTATATAAAAGAGGTAAATGTATTCTAATAAGAATTTTTGAATGGAATAACTGGAATCTAACATAATTATCTTATTTTCAAACGAGGAAGTTTCTTGAAGTTTACAACTGTCCTTACAAAAGAAAAAAAAAAAGGTTTACATATGCACCCACAAAATTAAATGGTTAAAATTAAAAGTTATTTAAAATATGCAATTCTTTACGGATTATAAATATATATTTTATATTTTATTTTAATAATTTACAATAAGATTCAAATCGTTTTAATTGTCTGTTTGGTGACAATGACATTTACATTTCACTTTTCAAACTCTTATTAAATATGTCTTTATATATATACACACACAAGCGTGTGGGTTATATTATAAGAGGGTAAGTTTTACATTAAAGTAATAAAAGTAGATCAAGACCATAACTATATTATACGTTAATGATCAACATAAAAAGAAAACTAGAGATACATTACATAACTTACAAATTAATTTTGGTAATTATGTAATGGGAAATTTATTTATCATCACTTCAACTGTCTTTTTTCTTTTTTCTAGTCAACTGTCTTTTTTCTTTTTTCTAGTCTCAACCACCTTATGTAAGTTATTTCTCTTATTATTTCTTTATCGTATGCATAAAGAAATGTCCAAATTTACTGTGCAAGTAAAACAATTTCAAAAAAGTAATGCGAAACATCTTTTCGTCAGAAGAAATGTACTCCTATCTATGAAGTTTTCAACCTCTAAATAACTATAATAAACTTATTAAATAACTATCTCCGTAGATCGATCATATGCATTTTGCCTCCATCATTTATTAGTCTCGTCGCTATTATATTTAGACAATTAACGTTAATTAATCTCAATAAAGTTTAAGTTAAAATAGAAAAGGAAGCTTGGAATTTATACATTTTACCAAAACCTATGTTTCATTATGGGGATAATATTTTAAAAATAGTAGAATATAAGTTAGGGTTTCTTTCATTTGTCTGAGGAGATATTTATGAAGAATTAGAGAAGAATTGAAAAATCTGAAAAGGGGTGAAATACAATGTGGAAAATTAAACTCACTTCACAATTCTCCTCCTACATGTCATTGTTAGTCACGCACAAGATAAATCTTTTGTTTCTTACCCTTTTAATCGCCTATAAAGTTCCAGAGAATAGCTTTTTTTCCTATGAATAAGTACTTCTCAGCACCTAATTATAGATGTTTTAGGTAGGCGTCTTAAAGTTAATGTGAGGCCAATAACTACTAAATTTTTGGATTGACAAAAGTAATGTAATTCCCTAAAGAGCATTAACCGACCATACTAAATTTTGAACTAACGTGTGAAAAATAATACACGTGCATGAAGGAGTTGTTATCATTAATATAGCTTGGTGATGATGGGTGAAAAATAAACAAAGAAAGAGGGAAAAGCAATTATTTTGTGCCGTTGGTTTTGAAGCTTATTGTATACAAGTTAGGTTGTAGCTGCTTGTTTTTTCATATCTGTGAAACCATACAAGGGGCGAGTGTGCTAACTCGTGCTATGATTCTGTTTCTTAGTACCTACGTTCTAAAATATGTTACAACATAAAAAGGTGCCGGAATAATTTGTTTGGAACTTTTGAAGTTGTCACCAAGAAAATGAAAATGGGAAAAAAATATGTGGTTTCAATTCAACATGTTTGAAGTTTTACCTTTCGTGAAGGGTTAGAAAGGTCGTTGTGGGAGAGAAGGCAATGGAGGGAAAGAAAAAAACTGAGGCTACAAATACATGCTAAAAATGTGCCTTAAGCATGGTGATTATGCCATTGTTCCTTTAAGCAAAGGAAACTGAATTTTTTTAAAAAGAGTCTCTTTGTTGTCTTTTATGAAAAGGAGGAGCCTCTTCAAATAGCATTTGAGAATAACAAGTTGTAAAATAACCATAAAAATAGTAAATAGTGCCTTGCTCCAATATCTAAAAGAATCTGAATAAAATCCTGAATTATCCATTTACATGGGATTATTTTCCTCCTTCGGTTGATACTCTCAGCCAGTGGTTATTCTTTTAAGGAAAAAAAAAAAGCCCTGAATTATGCTTAAAGAGAGACTTTTTTTATTTATTTATTTCATAGGTATTATTTTCAAAAGAAAACTGTATCCGAGAAAAGGTCAAAATTTCAAATGTTAGAGGAATCAAAAGATCGAATCCTAGTTAAGGAATGTATGTACATATTGTGTTCGGTAGCATTTTAAAACATGGCTGTTTTTAAAAACATGCTTAAAAAACAAAAATGAAATGCTTTATTTAATAAAAAAATGGAATCTTAATTCACTATATTTGATGAACCAATCCTTTGAATCTCAATTCGGTTGATAAAAGGATAATTAAATAATCATGTTTAATCACATTCTAGTGTTATTACTATAATTTGTTTACTTAAGATATCATTGACCAGTGTATTAAGAATTGAGTATAGAAATATGTTAAAAATTACAGAAGAACGTATATTTATGTATTAGAATAAAAAGTTATTCTTAATTGTTGTAACCATTGTCCTGAAAACACTTGTTAGTATTTGTCTTTACTTTTAGAAAAAGAAATCATAAAAGCAGGGTGCTATTTACCTTAATAGAATCTGATAAAGCAAGCTAGTGGCAAAATGGTTATGAAAGAACTTATCAGTAAAAGTTGGTGATTATTGTAAAAACTCTTCCAAAAAAAACATAGAAAAGGAGGTGCCTGAGCGATTATTATGTGGTCCCTCCAACTTTCTTATTTAGTATAGTTACTGAAAAGTACAAGGGCCATCGAAAAAGGTGATAGTTTCGTCGGTTTATGCCCGTGTAACCGAAGTTATGAATTGACCACACACTCCTCGCTTATACGAGACTTGAACCAACGAGTAGAAAGCGAGTGCATTTTTTTTTATAATTTATTCTTATTCAAACTTTTTTCCACTATAAATTCCACGTTAATCAGACGAAGCATCTACATAACTTACATACCGTTCTCCTCTGTTCTTCTCTCTCTGCCTTCTCTCTATATAACCCCGTGACCCTTCTTCCCATTTCTCATTCTCAATTCACTCCACCCCTCAAAAAGAAAAATTTCTCACTATTGATATTGATATTGCTATTGCTATTGTTGTTGGTATAGAATGACGAACCGTAATGTGAATAACACGCTTCTGGAGTTTGCAATGTCGATTTCAAACTCGAGTGCTCTACCTAGAGCTGCAGTGCCTGGAATAATGGCTTTGCTTGGTGGGGTTTTAGGCCTACCCCAGAAAAAGCTCTTATTGAAAACTTTGGAGGATGGAAGTGGAAAAGGAGGAACCAAAGTTAACACATGGATTGATTCAATGAGAGCTTCATCTCCCACTCGAGTCAAATCCACACAGAACCAAGACCCGAGTCCTTGGACTGTAAGCATAAAACACAAAAAGCCTTGTTTTTTCACAACATGGTGTGATTAAAATTGAAGCTTTTGGTGTTATTTATTATGTCTGACTTGGCTCTGTTCGGTTTCGCAAACTTTGTGCAGCTTTACCACCCTTCGGCACTGAACCTGTTTGATCAGATTGTATGTGAGTCCAAAGGGAAGCAGATTGTCACTTTTCTTGACTATGATGGAACTCTCTCCCCAATTGTTGCAGACCCAGATAAAGCATACATGAGTCAAAAGGTACACCTTTTGTTCTCTCTTGTTTTATTCACCAACTTCAAATTGTTAAAATAAGGGAAAATAGTGAAATTGATTTTCCCTTTCTTCTTCTTTTCTGTAAATAAATCAGATGAGGGCCACATTGAAGGACACAGCAAGGCATTTCCCCACTGCCATCGTGAGTGGAAGGTGCATAGACAAGGTACATTTTTTTTCCTTCAAATCAAAACCAAAAAGAAAAAAAAAATATTATCATTTTGGTCAGAACTAATTTGGAATTTTTCGAATTCTATTAGGTGTATAGCTTTGTGAGATTGGCAGAACTGTACTATGCTGGGAGCCATGGGATGGACATCAAGGGACCAACAAATAGGCGAAGTACTAAGAAAGTGAGAAAAAGTTTCCATAACCAAATTAATGAAACCAAGATTTTTATCATGGTGTCCTTCCCTCTCATCATAGATTCGTATTTTTTTGTTTTCTTCCAGGCAAAAGAAGCAGTACTCTTCCAACCCGCGAGTGAATTCTTACCCATGATCAACGAGGTTCGTTGATTATTGCTTTGTTTTAACTCCTTGCTCATCATTTTCTCAACACTTACACTCCATTTTAACTGTGCCGTTATCATTGTTCTATTATGGGGTCAGGTGTACAACATCTTGGTGGATAAAACAAAGCTTGTCCCGGGGGCTAAGGTAGAAAATAACAAGTTTTGTTTGTCCGTGCACTTTCGCTGTGTTGACGAAAAGGTACCAACATTCACCAAAATATTTAATTCCTCCCGCACCACTTGCACACGCACGAGACACGTTATAATTGACGGCTAATATTTTTGTTTATATCTAATTATCATTATTTTATTCCTCTTTTTCTCAGAGTTGGCCATCATTGGCTGAACAAGTGAGCTTGGTCCTCGAACACTACCCCAAGCTCAAGCTAACTCAAGGCAGAAAAGTGCTTGAGATTCGACCAACCATAAAATGGGACAAGGGCAAGGCTCTTGAATTCTTGCTAGAATCACTGGGTCAGTCTTCATGCATAAATAAAAATACCCTTCTTTTGTTTCAAATATAAAGTTGCTGCTGGTACGTGCCTCATGAGCAACATGTCCTCACTCTTTTTTTTTTTTTTTTTTTTTTTTTTTTGCATTTCCAGGATATGGTAACTCTGACAATGTATTTCCAATCTATATTGGTGATGATCGAACTGACGAGGATGCTTTTAAGGTAATTATAACAAGCCACCACCTTGTTATATAGCTTGTTAAAATTTGTGTTAATTAGTATATTACACGTACTATAATAGTTATTTTGTTCTCTATAACTTATTACGTGTGTAATCAGGTTTTACGGAAGAGGGGTCAAGGGATTGGGATTCTTGTTTCAAAAATTCCAAAAGAAACCGATGCTTCCTACACTTTGCAAGATCCAACTGAGGTATATGATGAATGTCCAACGTTAATTATCATATTTAGGCATATCATGTACCTCTTTTTCGTGCTAACAATGATGTTTTGTTCACAGGTTGGGCAGTTTTTGCGGCATTTGGTGGAGTGGAAAAGAACGAGTACCCAATACCACAAGTTGTAGATTCTTGATGAGTTCAGGGAAATTGACGCCAACCCAGAATTTGGTCAAGGGGTGGTTCCGATTATATCCCTTTCTTGTTGGAAATAGGAAATAGTGTGTTCCATAATTTAAAGTTTTGGGGAGGGACCAAGTTCAAATAGCTAGGTTCTCTCTCTCTTTTTTTCTTTTTTTTTTTTTTTTTTTTTTTTTTTTTGTTTTATTTTTTGTTGCGAAATGTAGTCTATTCCTTCACACGTTTGCATGCGCATGCGGATAGTGAAAGAAACTGATGTATTATGCCGCAATTGCGAATGGCGCGTCAACCTTCTTGCTCTCAACTGTACTTATCGTATGAAAATCACCAACTTCAACTACAAAAGGTGATTTAGACTATCACAAGTGCCAAATGACTTTGTACCCAAAAAAATACAAAATAAATTCATATTTATAACCTCTTTGTATCTGTTTCGCCGTAAACTGCGTTTCTCGAAAGAAAGAAAAAACATGATTTCCTTTGAATAGGAACGCCACGCAAACGTCAAATAAAACTCTAACCTAACTTCAGAAGATGTTACGTGAATAATGTTGAGATGATGAATAAAGAAAATTAATATATGTATATAAAAGTAGTATATACTACATGAAACTGAGCAGAGAAGTTATATATATAATCCCAACTTCGGAAATATAGATGACAAGCGCGCATGAAACGTTGTACGGTAAAGTTACTTCATCGAAATAAAAAAACAAGGAAGATAAGAAAACAAGTTCTTCAATTAAGTTAAAGCAACCATGTTGGAAGTATGTTGATTGTTAGTTTAAGCAATGCATTGATATTGCCGCATATAGCATATCCCTCAACCAAGGAATGGTAAAAAATTAATATTGGACATCTTGTTCTAAGAAACCAAACCAATGAAATTTGTAGACACATTATTCTCGTCATCAACATTTGTGTCACAGAGATTTGTTGTGCTAAATTTTATATTGTGAACTGGATCTTGGAATAAATGTAAGGTTCTTAATAAGGGTCAGTGAGTGAGCAAGAAGAATACACAGATGCTGCATAAATATTATAAGTGGAGAAGCTTATGGATAGTGGTGTTATCGGGTTGCTTTATGCATATTATACTAAAGAAGAGAAGGTTATTTAATGTGTGAGCCAATTAAGTGAAGGTGAAAACTAAAGAAAGCTAGTTAAAGAAACGAAAACCATGTGAAATCTTGAACTTGGTGTCTCTCTACCCTCATTTCCACAATCTGAGCCAGATAAATCTTTCACAAGAGTGGTGACAGCTGTACATAAGAATACAGTTGTCAAGATACCCCTTGTCATGCAGGAAAAATAGAGCTCACTGGTTAAGAAGTACACGCGTGTAGAAATTGTATTGACATTTGGATTTATCCCGAAAAGAAATGGTAGGAGCTTTAATAATTGGGAGCCTTGTCGTTTTAGGAGGACATGCCAACACTGACACAAATGTGAGTGGCTAATTGAGTTGGAAACTCATAATTTTGTGTGTTGAGTTTGAAATCTGTTAAGTGTAGAAATTCATGTGAGCAATAGACTACAGTATAAAATAGTTATAACAATAGTAAAGTGAAAAGAACTAGTCCATCAGTTTGGCATGCAAAGATATATGTTATCACGAGTGAAGTAGGAATAGCCTGAAAAGAAAAATTCAACTGACGTTGTGTAAACAGCACAGAAAGCGATGTAGATCATGGTTTGCATTCATCTTAATGACCATGTGTGTAATAATAATTGTTGAAAGATATAAAAATTTCAAAACTTAGGTGGGAGCATTGGTAGATACTATGAAAAGCTGGCAAGAAACCGTGATGGCCACCTTTGGTTTGCAATTATTCATGTTTCTGTTTGGCCATATTTTCCTTACTCCAATTGTGCACATTTTGCATTACTATACAAGCTACACACCTAACATTCTGAAAGAAGTAAACCCTGTGCTAAAACCCAAGTCCCTACCATTGAGTCACTAAGCCCTGAAAATTACTTCCATTATTGCCAACCACCCTATTCTTATGGTCAAGGTGCTATGCGTGAAATGAGTTGGTCACGCCATTACCAAACAAAGGGTGGTCATTTTGAAGAAGATATTTGACAATTATAGTCTCAGTTTCACAGTACATAAACCTGCTTGGTCCTGTACCTCCCAACTTGTATACAGGGCATCTATATTCACCCTTTTGTCAGACAAAGTTAGAAAAAGACACAGCACAATGGTTAATTTTAATAAGCCTTATTAAGATGACTCACTACATATATTTTAAGACTGCTTCAGATAAAGATAAAGGGAGTAAGATCTGGGATGATAAAACTAATTAAAAGAAACACTTTGGTTGATCTTGATGATCCTAATTCCTAACATAGCCTACAATTAACTATTGATAGCCCCATCCATGTTGAATTAGGATATTGAACCCGGACAGAGAATTATAATTAGTGAAGAGATGTTAGCCATTGGGCACCCTGATTTGATTTGACAGAACCAACCTGGATCAAATATCAGCAGAGTGGTATCTGAAAACAGTAATATTTTAAACAATGTGAGAGATCTGATTTCTAGTTTAATGGCTTGTTTTCAAAGGGTTAGGTGCGTGAAAGGGAAATCCACTAATTGGTGAATCTTATAAATGGTTGAGGAGGAGTTGGAATCCACTCAAAGTGCTTGATTTGAAGAAGACACGAGGGGGGATTCATAATGGGGACACCAAACATGTTTCCAAGCCTTGGAACCCTGCCCTTCATTTTCATACGTGTAAAGAAACCTTGCCACTAGATTCAGTTTCATCATTGGTTCCTTAAATAAAATATGCCAAGCCTTAGAAGCTCCAATTATTGCAAGAAAATGGCCATTTCTTAACACATTTCACCCAACCCCTCCTTCCTCTCATATTATGCCAAAATCCAACAGCTTGCACTCATCAATGCGTCAATCATACACACACACACTCCTACATGATTTCTCTGTGAGAGAAAAAACATATGCAAATAATATTATTACTTCTTTGCACACCCTTTTCCTCCTACGGGTGATTATCGAGGCCTTCAGAATATCTGAGTGCCTTTCAGTTGTGACCTTTTTGCTCCCAATAGACCACACCTGAGAAATAAAAAAGCAGGAAAAAGAAAAGGACCCTTCATACTAGTATTATTGCTAATCAAAATCCATTCTTTATCACAACCCAAAAACCATATATATATATATATATTCATTCATAACCTAAAACAACAAAACAAAACCCATCTTGTAGCATGACATGTTTCTAAACCTTCTTCACATTTCCCATTATATAATACTCCTGCGACCTCAACAACCTTTGTTCCTTGTTTAATTATTAGTGAAGTACTGTTGTTGTGTGCTTTAATAATTAAGTTAGCTAGCAAGCTACTACAAGGCATATGGTTCTCTCTGTAATGCATTATTTGCCATTGCCATAGAGATACTCAATAATGGATCTCCATAGACCTGTCTGCTCTCTGATGAAGGACATCGATCCAATGGTCCCCACTTGAAGAATGAGCATATTTAGCCTTTCATAGTATACCAGCATAGTTTTTTTTTTTTTTTTTTTTTTAATCACTCTCCATACAACAATAATTAGCGAATCAACAAATAGTTTGTTAAACATTATGGAAAGAATATACCAATCCATTTATGAGTTTTATATCTTACTTTTGCGTTAATTTTGTACAATGTGAAATAATAGTGTGCTTAGTGGTTGCATTGAATATTAGGATTATGTGGAATTATGAATACTTGCTGGTGTTAGAGGGAGCAAATAGCTAGGTTCTTAAAAGAAAGGTGGTAGTTATGAAAGATAGAAAGTGAAAACTAGGTGAATTAAAAGATACAAAGATATGAGGGAGTGAGTTAGCATTATTATGAGGCTTTCGGCCAGAGGGCAGTGAGTCAGTTCTTCTAATGGGACAGATGTTGCCATAACGAGGAAGCAGTTAGTTTTGGTGACTACACAATGCCAAACAAAATGCTTCAATGGGTTGGCACCTCACCTTTACAAGTTCTAACTTTTAATCACAAAAGTACTTACAATATAAAAATTTTGGTTTTCTGAGTCAATTAATTACACATGATCTAAAACGATTCTATATCAACTTAATGTGTAAAATATATCAATGTAAAAATATTTTACTTATGAAAAACAAGGAAAAACCTTTGAAGAGTTTTTTTTTTTTTTTTATTTCTTATTTGGCAGCACAAACTTTATTGTTTTGAAACTGGAATAAAATCTATGGAAATATTTTAGAATCAGAAAAAGTAATTCCTTAGCTCTTTGTTCAACGAAGAACTTAGAAATTTATAAAATATATATGTATAATTAACTCTTCAGAATTTTAAAGTATATTTTATTAGACCTCAGCTAGTGAACTTAGTTATATGCTAGGTATTGTTTTCAATTATATAATAATTCAAAAACAACCTCAAAGAAATAAATTTAATGCAATTATTGAAGGACTTCGGGTTAAGTTTGCATTCTATTTTACCTAGAAGTTTGATTCAATTCCCAGTTAATTATGTATGTACGAAAAAGTTATTTCTCGAGAGAGAAAGCAACAATTTTGGTGATTTTATGTCTTAAAATTATCAGTCTTTAACTATAGAATGAGAGATTCTCTTAGTATGGTAAAAGAAATTGCCTATGATTTTTTTAAATTGAGGTTAAATTAAATTGATTCTCCAATTTGCCTTTAAGATTTTATTAGGTAAATTAATCTTTATTCTTGATTAAAAGCCTTAATTTGTTTTGTGAAATTAAATAAACAAGGTGGTAGATGACGAATCCTTGAGGGTAAAGGGTAGCAAGTGTTGAGGGAATATTCTTAGCCTAAGAATCACAAGGTTTCAATTCTCAGCTCACATTCGTATGTATTAAGCTTCCATGGCATAAAACTAAAATAAAAAAATATTCAAAATGTCTCGTCCTTTCTGTTTTTAGGTTTAATACGTAAAGAAAATAAAACTAGCATTGAATATTATTTATTATTAATTTTTCTTGCAATTATTAATGAGTTTATATTTGTCATAACATAAAAAAAATTAAAAGAACTTTTCTTTATTTAATTTTGGCGGAAGAATCTCAAGAACGTAGGTAATTTATTTCTGGACACAAATATTTTTTATTAATGTTATTTGTATTATAATATTTATAAAGTATGAATAATTAGGAAGTATATTGAAATATGTATGTGAGTTGTTAACTAACTTCTTTAATCTAATAAGTAATTAGTTTAATTGATTATTTCGTGTTAGGTTAAGTTCAAAAACTCATTTATAAAATAATAATAATACTAGTTATGTTAAGTAAACAGTGTACTACTTTTATCTGATTAGATAATTATAACACAAATATAACTATTTTACAATTTAATCCATTATTTGATTGGTTATTTGGCAATTTAATCATCAAAGTTTACTTACTTGCATCCAGACTTGATAATAATTAGCTAACTTTATTTTTAATTGATCATTAGTAATAATTATGATTTCTCTTTTTATAAGTTTTTTATTTAAGTAAATCTTGATGTAGTCCTTTTTCCAATATAGTTTTAGGTGTGGTTTCTGCACGCCTAATTCATTGAAAAAATTAGTTTAATAAAATTGAGCTTGTGTTGTACTTATATCCCCTTTTCTTCCTTTGTTAGGCTTCTACTCTTCTTATACTTATCTTTGTTTTATAGGTACTTCTTCATGTACTTCCATGTTCTTCTTCCTGTATCTCTATATTTCCAAAAATATAAAATACCATTTTAAACTTTATATTTTAAATTGTATAATTTAAAATATAATATTTTTCTTCTATTTTAGATTATATAATATAAAATACAAAAAGATGAAGAGAGATAAGATTGAGAAGATGAAAAAGATAAAAAAGATGAAACGATATTTTTACTTTTTCCAGTGAATATGAAGAGAGATAGGATTGAGAAGATGAAAAAGATAAAGAAGATAAAACGATAGTTTTACTTTTCCAGTGGAGGTGTAGGAAAAATTTTTTGAACCAACACTGCATAACTTGAATGTATTGAAAGCATTAGTTCTCTGTTGGGCTGACTATTTTTTTTTTTTTTCCAAAAACTTGAGTTTTAGGTGCATCCCAAACTCCTTGTCATTGATTTATGACAATTGCTTCCTGCACCTTTTATTTACTTCCTACACCTCATCATATTTTTAAAATATCAAAAGTATTCTTAGATTGGTTTTCGAAAAGTGTTTTCCAGAATGTATTTTGAGATGTAAAAATGACTTTTGAAAAATGTTTTCCGAAATACAATTTGGCGGTATAGAAAGCAGTTCCGAAAACCCCCTTTCCTCCATGACTTAGTACCACCAATTCAATCCATCCTCGACTACCTACCCACCATCAAGAGGGCACACACATTCTTGTCAACAAGTTTTTGAAAAATATTTTCTTTAATAAATGATTGCCTAATTCCAAAAGTAATTTTTTATAATATTTCTTTTAATCCAGAAATTACTTTCTAAAATGGACAAATGTTAATTTAGGAAATACTTTTTTATAGAACATAAAACACTACTTAAAAAGTCTAACATTGCTTCAAGATTACCTTCTTACTTACTTTAAATAAAGTTGTGTTAAATTAAAAAAAATACATTATGTATAATATTGATAAAAACATATGCGATAGATGAAACAATCCTAATATATTAAATATGCCAAACGATCGTAAAAAATATATTTAAATCATTTTCGAAAGAAAAAAATCAATTTCCTACTATTATTATTGCTCGTTTGTTTTCAATTCGAATTCTTACCTTTATACATAATAAAAGACTTAGTAACTAAAAATGTAAAGTATGGTCTAATTTTTAAAACTCTACTTATCATAAAGTTTTAAATAAAAAATAATATGAAGATTATAACACTAAACAATTGATAACTTAGTTGATAATAGACTGAACTAATATTATAAATGGATCACATAAACTCTAATATATATATACACACACATATATATATATATATATATATTGCATAATAAAAGAAAAATTATTCTAATATCGTTCTGATTGCATAATGATCCAAAGTATTTATCTCATCTTTATATATAAATATATGTAAGACGTCATATATTTATTTTAAAGAAAATTGAGGTATATTAGATATTTAGATATCATGTAACACGGTAATTTAAAAGTCCAATAAATTATAAAAAAAAAAAAAGATTGATTTTGTTATAGAGTAAGAAAAAAGGATGAAAATAGAAGTAAAAAATTAATAAGGGTAGAAATAGGATTTAAAGAATGATGAAAATATGGTGAAATGTGGTTAAATAA
>Ga0209700_102630_pt1 | contig 35963 bp, 15 predicted proteins | sample SiratroredBW_FD_187528 | JGI IMG/M metagenome (GOLD analysis project Ga0209700, IMG submission 187528) | Root nodule microbial communities of legume samples collected from California, USA - Siratro red BW (SPAdes) (version 2) | ecosystem: Host-associated > Plants > Roots > Nodule | place: USA...
AAAAAAAATTTTATAAAAAAAAAAAAAAAAAATATAAGAATGTTATTAACTGATCCAAGATGACCAAAATGACAAGTTTATAGTGGTTTATTTTGTTTAATGAAGTACTACTCCAATGGTGAACAAGTGATAGATGTAAAGATTTCGATGCTCAAATTAGAAGTGATTTTAGTAAAAGAACATTATATGGTAGAATAGGAGATATCTGAATGTAAGAGGAGTTTTGATATTTATCATGGACAAGACCCAAAGGCCTTCAATGGCTTGAGACATCTTGGAGTTGGAATGGTTATCATATGATGAAGTAGGAAGTAGAATAATAGAAGCCTTATTTTTGACTTTGGAGAATCATACTTGTAGATTAGTCCTCACTCTGAAAACTAACATATTTTGTTTATCATAAATTCTAACAGAAACTTGTTTATTATTTTTTCAGTTGATATTTGTAGAACATGCACCATTGAATTTTAAGAATGATATAGGCTTACATTACAGAGGCAGGAGCCATAAGTGTGGGGGCCAAGATAGCGGCGTGTAAGGAGACAAAAGGAAACAAAGTCTTGCTTATCAGACACTACATTGCGCGTTGATTTGTCAGACAATGTTTGTCAAAAGGCAGAATCGTCATGCTCATCAGTTTCCTCTCCGAATCTCCCTTCTTAATTCTTATATTGCATTCATCCCCTCCACGAACCTCCATCATTTTTGTAGGATAGCAACTTTTGTCAACAGTAAAAAGCTGTTATTTTAGATAATTTTTTTCTGTTTTCTTACACTACAACACTGTTATTGCAAATTGTGTCTCTGCTGGTTTATTTGGATTGTTCTGCAATACTGTTTTTGGGTCGAGTTTCCATTGTATTCGTCATCAATAATGTAACCTTTGTCTTTTAAAAAAAGAAGTAATATGGTCCTGAATTTGGCCCGTGATTGTTTAAAATTAATCAAGTTCCTTCTAAAATGTTTTCATTCATGAGCTTGGAACATGCTAATCTTAAACTTACCAAGAAGTTGACCTCTCCTAATTATGAGCAATACCATGTCTCAAGTCTTTTAACATTTGTTCCTTCATGCTTAGACAATAACTGTATTTAACAATACTGATTTAAGAAAATGGATACTTACTGGAGCTTAACAGAAGGGATTACATTCCATTTTTTATACCTTCATTCTCTATCAGTGGAACTGCGATGATGACAGAAAGCTCGTCTTCATTTCCTGATTCGACAATCTTTTCTGTAGTATTTCCTCCTAAATGTAGTTTGAAAGAAATATCTATAGTTCTATTACAATATTTTAACCTTCTCATTTCAGATTAGCATCACGTGGTCACTACCGAATTCATAATCTTTTGAACGACACAAGTATATTCCTTCTTATATATTTTCCATTTTCTGCTACAAGCTTTCCTCTTATATACTAACCATAGAACAACCTATAATCGTTGTCTAAAAAACAACATACTTGAACATGTGTAGAAGTTTATGCCTTCAAATCCATAACGAAGGAGTGACCATTTCCTTCTGTGTCTCCATAAATTTCTTTTGAGCCCCCTATAAGTATGAAAATTCTCTTTTTGTCCTTTCTTAATTGCATGATCAGGGAGTTATTTTTTTTCTTAAGAAAAGACTTTTAGATTGTCCAATTGGAAATCAACAGTCAGTTAGTCTTTATGTAAAAAAAATAAAACACCCAATTAGTATTATTGTATCTTTAAAAGAAGGAAAATGATAATTAATATGAAATATATATGAACCCACACAATCCTGAAGTAGTGTGAACTTATTGGAGTCAATTCTCTCATTTTATTTGTTGGACGGTTATGTAATATGTTGATTGGATATTTTTAAATTCGTGTGAATTCATACTTACGATTTTCGTACTACATAACACTCCTCTTAAAAAAATGCACCTTTAGAAGCTTTGTCACATCACACAATTCCAGAGAACAACGAAATCAACCTCACTTCCAATCCAAGGCCATATTTGTAGACATTCAATGGCTCACCATCACCTTTCACCCTGAGATAAGGCAGCCAATTAATAACTCTCATAAAAATTATAACTCTATTCCCAGACAATTATATTCTTCATCCTAATGTTGTTACTATATTGGAATTTCTTCTAACTTAAAAAGTTTTGAAGTTTCTAAGGGTGGATGGCCTCCATCCGTATCATGCTCAATAAAGTTGCAGTCTACTAGAGAAACCTACACATTCGAGCGCGGGCCTGGTATTTTGAGCAGCCACAGATAAGATAAACATTTTCTGCATAAAATTTTCGACATTGAGAATTTTCTGGTTCATTTGAATCCCAAAACAAGACCTATGAAATAGTTATTTAAACAGCAAAAGGGACTCCAGTAGTGCAGCTATTGTGAAATATGGTTCACATATAAATTGAATACGTATTCATTTTTTAATTTAGACCATGGGAGACAATTTATTCAAGTTGACCATAAATATTCATAACATCCTAGGATTAGCTCTCAAGTTTCCCAGAAAAAATTTATTCTACACATTAGGCTCAAACAGATAATCCAAGTAAGAAATAAATTAAAAGAATAGTTTTCAAATTAGGATATTATTTGTTTATTTTCTCCAAGGAATATGTCTTGCAATAGAAACAAAGCTAACTGAGAAAGAAGGAAAGAAGATTATCAAGAGCAGTATCTCTTCCTACTAACAATTATGACTTACTAAACATGTTGCTTTCTTTGTATTATTAGCCATCAAACACATGAAATTACGCTAAAGAAAAAAGTTCACAACCACCAATTATCCATGATTTAAGGCAGTTGAATTAGCATTGCCAAAATCAACAGAAATTAGATACAAGAACTCCTTTGGCCATAAAGCCTATCTGTAGTAAGCAGGTGTGGTTTATTCACTTTATTGCTTTAGGGAATGACAACACAAGTGAGATTAAGATTTCACGTTAGTCACACTCCTCTTTCTTTATGATAATATTAAGGGACTAACTAAACCTTATAAAGGATGCAGAGATGTCTCAGTTAAGCTATGCATATAAGAATAGCACCAGACTAACAACTTCTGAATATAAATACAATTCATTCACTCCAACTGTCTGTATGGTAATCATCACTTTGAATCAGTTATGTAGCAACTAACTAAACAACTACAAGTGGAAGTGTGAAGTGAAGACTCAAGGCTTGAGAAATGTTTTGCCATTTATTAGTAGTATGTAATGTGCCACTTTCTAAAAATATTAAAAAACTACATTAAGATAGATGGTATAAAGTATAAAATGCTGACATGTTCTAACTTGGAAGCAGATTATCCAAATTTTCATCCCACAGCTAAAATAAGCAGAACAACGAGTATCTAGCAGAGGATGAGAGAAGTGCAAACAACAGTAAACAAAGACAAGATTATTGATTGTTACTTTCAGTTTCCTAATATCTTATAAGCACCTCAACATAGTTTCCTCATACTATCACAAAATCCAATAGTTGGTACAACAAAACGTAACATCCCCTTAAATGAAAAGAACAACAATAGTCAGTCCTCACAAATAAGTCACGAAGAGTTGGCTTGGCTTCAAATGCATTTATTATTCCAAACTACAGCCAATGAAACACCTTAAAGGTATTCAACCAGCCACACATTGTTAAAAAAATGCTGGGCACAAGTGACAACCATCAAAGACCAAAACCTCTTACTCATCCAATTGTGCAAGTTCAGCCTTCAATTGTTCAATCTTGAGACCCATAGACCTCTGCAAAGCCCCTCTTTCTTTCTCCGGCAACTTGGCCAACAACCCCTCGAACATGCCCAAAACCTCATTGACGGCGTCGCGCGCACACTCAGCTTCCTCGTTGAAATAAACAGTGTCTTTGGACTCCAACGCCATCTCTATCTCTTCCCTCGCCTCTGCAAACTTAAGGTTGATGGTGTCCACCTCCTTGGTGTGGTCCAACTCGCCCGACCCACTACTGAAACTCCTTGGATTATGCCGAATCGCGAAGTGGGTGCTCTGGACGGAGGAAAAAGATTGAAACTTTGAGGTGGACGCAAGGCGGGTCGATGAAGTGAAGGGGGCAATTGGTGATTGGCGAAAAGGGTGTCGGGTTCTGAAGAACGCGTAGAAGAGGGAAAGCCTCGAGCGGCCATTCATTCTGCTTTTGGTTACCACAAAAGTTGAGGTTGCAGCTGCGGCGGCGACAAGGAGAGAGAGAGAGAGAGAGTGGCGCTTAAACCTCGAAGTGGAAGAATAAGCAACAGAGTCTGAAATGGAACTTCAAGTCATATACATAGCTTCGTAATAATACCAATACGATTCTGCTAGAGATCAAGGATCCCTAGCTCCTTTACAAGATTAAATTAATTTAATTAATATTAGGTTCAGTCATTTCTTTTTTTTACTTTTTTATTTATGGATCGTTCAAATGATTTTTCCGTCAATTATAGTTATTTTATTCTATGTATAAACATGTAATTAAATATCCATATACATGATCGAAATCTTAACTTGAAATTTTTTTTATTTAATGAAATTAATTCTCAGTTAAGATACTTTTTTGAAAGTAAGTTAGGACGAGAGATTGAGGGTTAGTCCAAAGAAAACATTACATATATAAACTTTTATTGAAATCAATAAATACGACATAAATTATATATATATATATATATTGTTAAAATATGTAAAAATTACGATATTATATATATTTTTTATATTATTTAACATATTTTTAATTATAATTTTTCAACTATTATTACAAGCCTTAAATAAGTATATTGTTGGGTGCATTAATAAGTCCGGGTTTAGTAAAATTGATATTAATACAAAAGTGGGATGATTATTATAGTATGTTAGCTAAACAATATTGATATTGTTACTTTTGTTTCACTATATTTTTCAATTTTTTTTCTCTCTAGCAAGACTCTGTCGAGTTACTTAATGTTATTACGGTTGTTTATTAGATCAAATAACTTTAATCTAAATAAATTTAGTTGAAACTTTTTAGTTGGATTAAATTCAGCTTAAACTTATTTAATTTAATTTGAGTTTTTCTTAATTCAATTAAAATTATTAAATGATAATAATAATATAAATATTATTTAATTTACTTTAATATACATTTTAAATATTAAATAATATATTTTATTTATTTTTAAATATTTTAAACTAACAATTTAAAAAGAAATATAATATACAACCCAATTATTAAATCAAACACGTATAAGAGTAAATTAAGTTAAATTGAATTTAAAGAAACGCAAAAATTTAACTTTAATCCAATCTAATTGTTTTCTATGTTAAAAGAAAGTTTGCTAAATTAGTATTAGTCCATATCCTTAAGTTATATCAATTTTGCATTAACAAATATCTTAAAAACTTGTTTTTTAATTGAAAATGACTTTTTTTATATTATACATGGTCGAGACGATTCATTAAGGTTGCGTTTATGTTGATATTATCTTGAATATTGTTGATAAGTATTTATATTCTAAAATGATAAATAAGTAATCAAACGATTAAAATTATTAAATATTAATTAATTAGTTTGTAGTGTTAAACTAAACAAAATTAACTTAAAAAGTCATAATAATGAGGGATGAATTTAAATAGTACTCTCACTAGCTTATATAAGAGGGATTGATACCACAGGCTTAAAGTTATATTTTTCAACCAATATTAAATATTTATTTAGGGTCGAAAAAACCTTGATATGACAATAAAAGTATTCGATAAAATGTTTCTTTCTGGATGTGACAAGATTTGTGATCCAATGCTAAGTGCCTCAAGTAATTGTTGTCTGTCTTTTTTTTTCTTTGACGTTGATAAAGCTCATTGGATTGTGTTGCTTACGAAGTAGTGTGAGGCTGTACTCAAAACTACGTTTACCAAATTAGTTGTGTGTAATTAGAATGATGGTAGGCTTGTTTACCCTAGGATTAGAAGAAAAATTTGGACATCACATACATATCTACCATGAAAGTGTGGCCTTTTAACCATTTCAGTGTAATTTCTTTTTGAAATTACCAAAATTAGGGCAAAATTAAAAATTTTACAACAACGAGTAAGTTATATCCCATGTGCACGACTTCATATAAGGAAAGTATGTAAAGAAAGTTGTGTTAGTTAAATATGATTTCGGACATGAAATCAAGAACACAAGTGGTTTATGTTTTTATAATTTCGATGTAAAATTGTAAATGAAAAAGTCGTTCTGAGTATACACACCTTTAGTTAACATATAATCATTACGTTTTTTTTGATAAATTGTGAATATAAAAAGTATTTTTTTTTTGTGAATTTTCTATATAGAAGTTGTTAGATAGAGTATGACTTTAATTCAACATAAAAACAACTGAAGTCATGCCTAAAGCCTAAATTGACAAGTTTAATCGTTTTTATGTTATACTGAAGTCATGTTAAATTAGATGGCCTTTCCCCATAAGCTTATCATACGTAATTATGTAAATCACTACTTCACCACTTCAATAAAGCATTAACATGGTTCCATATCACATGCTTTGCGTTAAAAAAACATAGAAAAACACCACCATTAAATGTTGTGAATAGGCACCATTATGCATATGAGGAATAAGCAATGATAATATATAAGAGAGAAAATGTTCCACCAATTGCAAGTTTTGATAGAAATCTATTATTGGAAGTTTTGGTAGAAATCTATTACTCCTAAGGTGCAAAATGATGGAGTGTTAAGGCACATGTGTTAAGGAGACACGTCCCCAAAATATGGAATTGTCAAACTCTAGATAGTAAAAAAATGTGAATGACTATAATGCTTTATTTTACTTATGGACAACTACTTTCGGTTCAATCTGCAACCCTTCTCAAGAAATAAGGTTCCAAAGATACAATCAATATATTACCCCCTGTTTTCACTTTATTCTTAGTAAAAATAAATCAAGTCTACATTTTAGTTATAAAGATATATATCAACAATATATCTGAAGTCGTTAGATTTCACGACTTCATTATATAAAGCACAATATAAAAACAATTGAAGTTGTCACTCGTTGACGATTTGGGTTATTTTTATATTACATAGAAGTCATACTTTATACTTTATGTACACAATTTCTATTGTATAGAACAACCACAAACGACGTCTTTCATATTTATGACTTTTCCAAAATACAAAATAGTTATATGTTAATTAGAGTGGTGTTAAGTGAGAATCACTTCTTTCATTTACAATTTAATATCGAAGTCATGAGACCATAACATAACTTCTATTCTTAATTTCAAGTTTAAACTAAAATTGTACACAACTTTAAAAGTCGTGTAAATAAGACACAACTCAAACATGGCTGTAAAATTTTTAATTTCTTTTGAAAATTTCAAAACAAAATTACACTAGAATAATTAAAAAGCCGAAAGATTAGTTTCACCAAAATGATAAAATTATTTCATCCGATTGTGCTTATATGAGATCTGGTTAGAACAACAGCACTCTAAGTCTGTGATCTTCAAATCAAGACAAAGGATGTGTGGGAAAACTGCAAAAGTGCTATAGTTAAAGTTTATGCGCAGTTCACTTCTACGGTTGTGATTAGTTATTGTTGAGTATTTTATTTATTTGAATAAATAAAATTTAAGATTTAGTTGGACACTCCGAGAGTAAACCCTAATAAAATCAATGGTTTTCATTTTTAATTTGTTTACAAGTTAATTTGAAAAGGACTAAAAACTTTATTACCGATTTATTTTTTCCTATATTAAAAGTGTTTAGAAGACTCTCACAAATATTGGAGCTATTGAAACTTGGTAGCCATAAATACTAGCAATTTGAAAGAGGATTAACTTTGAACAAAAAGTGAATGTGATGCTTTATTTCTAATATAATAATACTCTTATCGCAAACACGACATGGTACAATGCGAAAATGCCGCATAAATGAAAACCAATCAGACAAGGGCAATTAATCTATGAACAAATAAATTAAAAGTGTGCTACACTTTCCACTTTCACTTGTCATTTACATGATCTCTTGTTCTGATCTGTCAGTCATTTTCGAACACAATAAGATTGGGAGGTGCAAGACGAACGACCATCAAACAGATAGAATGAATCGGGTCTGAATGAGGAGTGTTGAAGAGCAGAGAAGACACCTTCAGACTTTTATTCAAAAAACTTAAATAGGAAGAGAGATCACTTGGCTCTAAATGAAGATTGTCTTTATTCCTCAATGAAAGCAAGAATCTGTAAGAAATTAAACAGCAAATTTCATTACTAAAATTTAAACATGTAAAGGCATTGGATTTTTTTTTTCTGAATGTAAGGAAGTAACGATCGTAAACTTACATGATTTATGATGAGTGGTGCTTCCCCATTCGGAGCTTATTTGTAGACAGGTGGAGGTGGGGAAGCGTAAATGTAAACTGGAGGTGGCGGCGATTTTACCGGTGGAGGAGGTGATTTGTAAATGTATTTAGGAGCGGGAGCTGGGGAGGGAGGAGGTGGTGATGTGTAATGGTATGGTGGGGGAGGAGATGGAGAGGGTGGTGGGGGACTCGCGTAATGGTAAGGAGGAGGAGGGTGCGAGGTTGGTGGTGGAGGAGATTTGTAATAGTAAGGAGGTGGAGGTGACGGGGATGGTGGTGGAGGAGATTTGTAATAGTAAGGAGGTGGCGGGGATGAAGATGGTGGTGGAGGTGATTTATAGTAATAGGGAGGGGGTGGAGATGGAGAGGGAGGTGGAGGAGATTTGTAATAATATGGAGGTGGCGGTGATGGAGATGGTGGTGGAGGTGATTTGTAGTAATAGGGAGGTGGCGGTGATGGAGATGGTGGTGGGGGTGATCTGTAGTAATAAGGAGGTGGTGGAGATGGAGAGGGAGGTGCAGGGGATTTGTAGTAGTATGGAGGTGGTGGTGATGGGGATGGTGGTGGAGGGGATTTGTAGTAGTAAGGAGGTGGCGGTGATGGAGAGGGTGGTGGAGGTGATTTATAGTAATAGGGAGGTGGAGGTGATGAAGATGGTGGTGGAGGGGATTTATAATAGTAAGGAGGTGGAGGTGATGGGGATGGTGGTGGAGGAGATTTGTAATAGTAAGGAGGTGGAGGTGATGGAGATGGTGGTGGGGGTGATTTATAGTAGTAGGGAGGTGGTGGAGATGGAGAGGGAGGTGGAGGGGATTTGTAATAGTATGGAGGTGGTGGTGATGGAGATGGTGGTGGAGGTGATTTGTAATAGTAAGGAGGTGGTGGTGATGGAGATGGTGGTGGAGGAGATTTATAATAATAAGGAGGTGGAGGTGATGGAGATGGTGGTGGAGGAGATTTGTAGTAATAGGGAGGTGGTGGAGATGGAGAAGGAGGTGGAGGAGATTTGTAATGGTATGGAGAAAGAGGGGATGGTGAAGGTGGGGGTGGTGATTTATAGTAGTATGGTGGAGGAGGAGAGGGAGATGGTGGAGGTGGAGATTGGTAGTAGTATGGAGGTGTAGGTTTTGGTGATGGTGGAGGTGGAGGTGGAGACTTGTATTTGTAAACAGGCGTAGGAGGGGGAGGTGACTTATAGTAGGAAGGAGCTGGTGAAGGCTTTTCACATTCTTTAAAATGCTTATTTGAAGCATAAGCAAATGGCTTAGCCTTAAGCACCACTTCGTACTTGTCCTTAGATTTCACCTTCAAAGTGGTTCCCTCGTTCAACTTAGTAGGTATGGTGAAGTGCGAGTCCTTGGGGGGAGCATAAAGCTTGGCCTTGCACACTGTGGTTCCATACTTGGCATAGTCGAAATCCTTAACTGTGATACTATACTTTCCATTGCTCTTAGTTTCACCATAGGCCTTGATGATTTTCCACCCTGCTGTGCATTTGACCTCCACAACAGCACCTGCATGCCCTCCAAAACGATTAATTACGATACATAAATATACCAGTATTAAACTATTCTTCTAAGAAAGCACACTATAATGGTCAACATTAGGATAAGATACTTTATCTATATATATATATGTTTTAGCCGCTTCTAATCAAATTATATTATTGTTTATTTTTTATTTATAAAATATTTAAGATTGTAATTGAGATAAAATGATTAAAAAGATAATAATTGATATAGAAATGGATATAATTTTAAGATATTATAAATGTAATAATCAATATTCATTTAACTTTAAAATGACAACAAAAACGTGCTGGTAAGATGTTAGATATATAAAAGTTTTCTTAATTAGTCATAATTTTTATCAAATTGTAAAATTATATATCTAAATAAAAAGATAATGAAAATGAATATGAGGTACCTTTGAGGTGTTTCTTGTTATGAGCCTTCTTCCCGTCATAGCACTTGTAGCTGTAAACTTTACCTACAACCTTCACAATCAATGCGTGGTGGTAATGATGTGAGTAGGGGGGTGTGGGATGTACAACTGGTGGAGGAGGAGAGTTGTAATAGTATGAAGGTGGTGGAGAGGTGTAGTAGTAAGGAGCGGGTGAAGGAGGAGGAGGAGACTTGTAGTAGTAAGGTGGATGGGGTATTAGTGATGGAGGAGGAGGAGATTTGTAATAGTAGGGTGGTGGAGGAGGTGAATTGTAGTAGTAAGGAGAAGGGGAAGGTGGTGGAGGAGATTTGTAATAATATGGAGTTGGAGATGGAGATTTTTCAGGTGGAGGTGGAGACTTGTAATAGTAAGGTGGTGGAGGAGATGGTGAAGGTGGTGGTGGAGACTTATAATAGTAGGGTGGAGGAGGAGATGGTGAAGGTGGCGGTGGAGACTTATAATAGTAAAAAGGTGGGGGTGAGGAGGAAGGAGGAGGTGGTGACTTGTAATAGTATGGTGGATCTTTGTGCTCATATGGTGGTGGAGGAGATTTGTAGTAGTATGGAGGAGGTGGTGAGGGAGAGGGTGGGGGAGGAGATTTATAGTAGTATGGAGGAGGTGGTGAAGGAGAGGGTGGAGGAGGAGATTTGTAGTAGTATGGAGGAGGAGGGGAGGGAGAGGGTGGAGGAGGAGACTTGTAATAGTATGGAGGAGATTTGTAGTAGTATGGAAGAGGTGGTGAGGGAGAGGGTGGAGGAGGAGACTTGTAATAATATGGAGGAGGAGGTGAGGGAGAGGGTGGAGGAGGAGACTTGTAGAAATATGGAGGAGGAGGTGAGGGAGAGGGTGGTGGAGAAGAGTTGTAATAGTAAGGAGGTAGGGGTGATGGGAAAGGAGGAGGTGGAGACTTATAGTGATAAGGAAGTGGTGGTGAAGGTGAAGGAGGAGGTGGTGATTTGTAAGCATAAGGTGGAGCTTTGTGCTCATATGATGGTGGAGGTGGGGGAGAGTTGTAGACGTAAGGAGGGGGAGGGGACGGTGATGGAGGAGGTGGTGACTTGTACTCATAAGGAGGTGGAGGTGATGGTGAAGGTGGAGGTGGTGACTTGTATTCATAAGTTGGAGGAGGTGGTGACGGTGGTGGTGGAGAATAGTAAGGGTAACCATCAGCATTAACAGAAACCACAGTAGTAGAAATCAAAGCAATGGCCAATGCCATGGCCATTTGTGGCCAAAGACGACCCCTTCTGGGGTCGTTGCTCCTAGCAATCATGTGTAGCCGGAAAAAGCTTTCCAACTCTGCCCAATGCTGTCTTCAATGATAGTGTTGTTCTTATGAGTGGAGAGAGGAGAGAGAAGAGGCTTGGTGTTACTGAGTGCTGAGAAAAGGTGCATGCATGAAGTATTTATAACGAGAGTGAGGGGTTGAAGGGGAGCTCTCATGAGAGAATTCAAAATATTCAATTGGTTTCATTTTAATTCTTTAAAGTAAGAGTCCCTAGCTGGCCTTGTGAGTTTTTATAAGCTCTTTCTTATATGTTTTCCTCCACATGGCCAGAATCGGGCTCCATTCAAATCTCCAACAACTAATTAACATTTAAATCACCATTCCTCCCAAGTTGCCCTTCTCTGAGTTGCCTATCTTGACCAAAGTAACTCCAAAATGCTCTTTTTTTTCTCTTTCTCTTTTATTCATTTTGAATTTTTTTAGGCATGATTTTTTATGACACTCATTGCAAGCTCTGGATCAAATCCTCTTTTGTTGATATATAGGTGAAGATATTAATTCGGCTTTTATTTTTTTCACCACATTTTGAACATAACTCTATGATAAAGAATATAATCCAAATTTACCTTATTTTGCTATTGGTCCATGTGTTGCGATACAAGTAAAACTTAGTCCAATATGAAGTTATGATTCAGTTATTTTATCTCGAATATTGCCAAAAATGGTATATCCATAATTATTCACTAGTACACATTAATTTGGTCTAACATTTGCCACGAGTGGGGAGAAGGACACACAGAATGAGAATGAGAAGAGGACAATTTTACTACATTCTTTCTCTTTCTTCAAAATTTTTCTCAGCCATGTGGTTTATCAATTATGAGATTAACATGTGATGTTGTCAAACCGGCATGAGTTCAAGTTGCCGCGTAATTTTTGCATGAGAAGCGTAGTTGGCAACTAAGCATGCATTTGCCAATCATCGATAAAAATTAATCTTTGTGAGATGCATTGGTTTTGGCAATTGATCAATGTCGGCTTCTACCTCCTTTTTTTACATCAATAATCAATAGTATTAACATAAATGAATGAAACGTGCACACAATTGCTCCCTTATAAAATTGCTTTGGCCCTGTTTGATAATATAATATAACTCAACAACTAAGCATTTGCCAACTGAAAATAGCCCTAGTCCCTAGCGGAGGAAGGCACTTATATTTCTCTATGGTAACTATGTGTTTATAAACGTTATGCTCGAGTAAAAATTAGTGATGGAAAAAATTGACCATATAATGAGATACATATGATGTGCATTGCTTTGAAGGGAGACGTGGTAAATTTTTGTCACTATTTTAGTACATGGGGTCTATTTATTTATGGTTCTTAAGCTAACCTGGAACTGAGAATGCATTGTAATTACAAGCCCCATTGGTCAATATATTACCACATAATGCATACATATGAACTGTGTCCCATGTGAACCAACTAGTAACACTAAATTTCTAATAGCCACCCACTCTCATTCCTCTCTCTAATTGTTTAAGGTTGTCAATGCCGTGTAGCAGATTGAGGTGTAAATAGAACATCAAATTCGTGATGGATGCTGAATTTAAGGGAATGAAAATCAGTTTGACTTGAATAGAAAACTTTAAAGATAAAATAGATATTGGTTCCATAATGGTATATGTGGTAGTGATAGTGGGGTGGAAAAGCTAGAAAGAGAGAAGGTTTGTGACAGAGTCTGAAGGGAATGATTAATCAATAGAGAAAACAGATGCCTATAATACAGTAATGATGGAGTAAAATCAGTAAAATACTGAAAATCAAAGAAATAAAACATTTCCTTTAAGAGCATCTAGTTGTATTAAAGTTGTTTGGAGCTAGAGGCAGCACCAACCACTTTTTGTCCTAAGGTTTAGGTGGGGGGCAGGTTGTTGCAATTCTTCAGAATGAAGTTATCTTCATATAATTAATTTCAGGTCGTTACAAAATCTTCCCTTTTCATGCTTTTATGCAGACTTTGCTTTTATGCTTTTGATTATAGCAAAATGGTGTATGTATAATGCCAAATTGATTTGTATAATAAATGATTTTCGTAAATTTGCGTATTTGGTCAATCTTGTAAGCTTCTCTTTTATTGTAATATGCTAGAGTTAAAACTGAGAAGGTGAAATGAAATTTGTGTTTTTCAGAAGAGACATTGACTTAATGCTGTGAAGGAGTATTATAATATTAAAACCAAATGCTTAATAATTGTTTTGTTTGGTCTTTCAATTATTAAGCGGGGAAATATAAGCATGTGCAACACAAAACTTAAGGGTAATTAGCTGTAGCAGAATTCATCAGACAATTAATCAGAAATGGAACATATTATGATGGATCTTGGCAGATGCATGTTAATCAGAAATAGTGGTTGACCAAAGGAGATTAAAGCTAAAATCTGAAAGGGAGGCAATGCAATAATGTGATTGGATCTAATCTACCAAACAATCTAATACGACAAGAACAGTATCTTGTCTTGTTTAATGGGGTTAACTATATATAATAGACACAATTCACCCTATTTTCGATCTACCAGATAATTCACTCTTTCCAGACATCTTACAAAAGAAAAGCAGATCAAGATGGAGAAATGTTGCAAGTTGAAGTTCTAACGATCTCAATCTAATTATATAGATAAAAGCAGTGCAAAAACAATATTTCATTCTCTATTTTCATTATGTGGTTTCTGAAACCACATATTTGGTGATTATTAGTTGTTTATATTAATCTCTTGATTACTAAATATGACATTCAATGTTTAATTTGAAAATTTTATCCGTTTTATTTATTGCTGCATTATATAGAACTATTAGATTTTATATAATAAACGCAGATAAAAAAAAAAGTGTAGATAAATATAAGTTAGAAAATGACTAGATAAGCAGCCAAATAAAGTTATGGATATATATGCCTTATTTCTTTATCTATTCCTTTATCTGTTATTACACTGCTTATCTATTATTTTTGTTTTTTTATTGCTATGAATTTAATTAAATTACAGTAAAACATTAAATGTTATTTTTATTGTCACCAAATTAGAAATTACTATACGCAGTAATCTTATTTATTTGTACAGTAACTATTTTGAATATCATACATAAGAGGCTTTCTAATCACCTGAAATTATAAAAATTTCCCAGTTTATAGAAGTTAAACTTTATTACTACTGCCTTAATATCCCAAAATTTAACCATATAATGTAAATAGTTTAAACCCACGTCTTACAAAACATATCAAAATTCGCTATGCCCAACCATAAAATATATTCCAAATGTGTTATGCCTAGGCTGAATCTGAAAAACAAGTATCAACCAAATTGACACCCCCAATTATTCTTATAGAAATTTTCATTTACAGAAACTAGTTTCATTATATATTTAATAGATATCAGAAACTAAATTTCATGCTGTATGAACAGTAACAACCCCATCATTATTATGGGAAAATAAACACTACAAAAACAGATAATTAATATGGAGACCGATTCTTCCTGCATCTCCGTACTGACTGTACCTCCATAATTTGTACAATCGAACAAGTATAATTTATTTTAAATAAATATTACATTGGGTTGTACAAAGTCTAAGTATAAATTTTTTAAAAATATATTGGGGTTTTTTATAATCTAAAATGCATTTAAAAACAAATTTGTATTGTGGATTGTACAACCCGATATATTTATAATTTTTTTGTATTGGCATTTGTACAATCTATATTTAAAAATTTTAATATGTGTTAACATCACACAATTATATAATTAAATGAAGAGTCTATTTGGCTGGCTGCATGCTTTATTTTCATTCAAGTTCTAATCTCATTTTAAATAAATAGTCTATTATGCTCCTCTATACCTATTAAATAAAGAGTCTCTTATGTTGTTTTATACCATTTCAAACAAAGAGTCTTTTAGATTGTTATGTTGAAACATTCACTCCTCTTTCTTGATTGGTTTTCTTTCAAATTCAATTAAAATAAAACCAAACTAATTAAATTATGGCAAAAGAAGAGTCTTCACTTTCGTGATTGTATTTCATTTCAAATTCAATTAAAATAAAATAAAATTAATTGGATTAAGACACTTTTAACTATCTCTTCTTCTTCCTATCAAATTCTAAAATCTCAGTCAAACCTCCAATGAAGAAGTGATAGTTAAAAGTATCTTAATTAAATTAATTTAATTTAATTTTAATTGAATTTGAAGTCCAATAGACTCTTCATTTGCTTAATTTAATTAATTTTATTTTATTTTAATTGAATTTGAAATAAAACAAATCAAGAAAGAGGAGTGAATGTTTCAGCATAACAATCTAAGAGACTCTTTGTTTGATTGAAATAGATATAGAGCAATAGAAAAGACTATTTATTTAATGGGTATAGAAAAGCATATTAGACTTTTTATTTAAAATGGAGTTGAAATTTGAAATGAGAATAAGCAACAAAATAGACTCCTCTTCATTTCATGGTGTTAACACATATTAATTTTTTTTATTAATTTTTTTTTAAATACATTGCGTACAAACTGTAATACAAAAAAATATTATAAATAAATAAAAATTACAAATAAATTGCAAATTATATAATCTGTAATATAATTTTTTTTAAATACATTGTGGGTTGTCTAAACCACAATACATTTAAAAAAATGTATATCTAAAAACATTTATACTTACGACATATACAACTCACAATATAAAAGGTACAGAAAAAATAATTGAGCAATGATAATATTTTTTAATTGCATTGCGATTTATACAATTCGCAAAAAAAAATTAAATCACAGTTACTATCAATAAAAGATATTTTTATCTTTTCTTGAAGACTAAAATAAAAATATGTAAAATTATGCAGGTGCAGGAAGAATCTATCTACTTTTACAGCCCAACATGAACTAGTCCAAGCCGGTTTTTTTATACTTAATACTACCGACTACTATTTTCACCCCCTTGAAGTAAAATATATTTAATACTATCCACTCAAATCTACATAAAACTTACTTTCATCACATCAATACACCTTAAATTAATTAAAAGTTAATTATCATTTTTGAATTTATTTACAACAGAAATAGTTATATTGACCATAATGCAATCCATCCAATACAAAGCCTTTTACAACCCCAGTACAAAGTTAAAGAGAGATAAGAAAAACTATCAAAACATGTAAAGGACAGAACAACGTATAACCGAGAATTATTGGTTCTAACAGTAGCGCAACAATAGTCATAATAAAGTACTCGATTTTATCTCGTATAGATAATCATTTCCTTCCATTAACTATTCCCGTGGGTCACTACTATTCTACACTTGTATACTAACTTGAAATTTGGATTACTCCAAATCTTTTACCTGTATCTTCATCTAACAGTCACGTCACGCATTTTAAATAGAAAAAGTACCAAAGAATAAACTTCACCAATAAAAAGAATAAAAGACAATGCTAGTTTTCAATTGCACTGTCATGTTTCTCTAATTCGATAATGGTGTGAACGATTCTGTAAAACTTCGAAACAGTTTATTTTGTGGTAAACATGGAAACCAGACAGCAGATTCGTTTCTTCTACTTTCGGTTCTTTCATGTTCAATACTCTTAAGGTTCCATGTGGGACAAGTAAGAGATAAGAGGTCACTTGTAAAGTTCAGGCTTCAAAACACCAACGTACGGCAAATTTCTATACTGTTCTGCAAAATCCATTCCATAACCTACAACAAAATAGTCTGGGCACTGCATACAAAACAAATGTAGACGGAATCAGTCAATATCACTCCCAACTCATTCTGCTATGCCAGTACCATAAACATAGACACTATTGCTGCTTACACCACAATATCCAGACTCTTGCTAAAAGTTGTCTAGTGAATAAAGAATCAGCTACAGCAAATAAATTGAAAGCAAAAATGATCATAACTGCTACATATCTATAATACATTTCCACCCCAAAGGTTAACTAGCCATTGATACGAGAACAGGGTGAGTACTTTTCTACCAAGTAAATACAGAAGAAAAAAGAGAGTAAACTTTTGGATAAATTTCTTAAAAATAAAACTTAAAATAAGAATCTAAGATATATAAAATTTCTTTCATAAGTTAAAATAAAGTTATTCACCACATTTTTAAGCAAAGTTGAGTTGCATAACTAATTTTAAGGTATGAGAAAAATTTGATTAACTTTACATTCATACCTTTTACTTTTCTACTTGATAAGTTTATCAAAGTAAGTCTCATACCTTTTACTTTTCTACTTGATAAGTTTATCAAAGTAAGTCTCATAGAAGTTAAGAACATTGGGTTTAAGTTCAACAGCTATAAGATGTAAGAAGCTCATTGGCATGTATTGGTGTGCATACAAAATCCATACTAGTAATAACCCAAAACAAGCATCATACCTCAAATCCACGGTAGAATTTTCCTTCACCCACCAGCTGAACTTTGACTTTTCTCCTTGCAGGTTTGTCCAGGAAAGTGCACACAGAAACAGAGGATGCTCCCTTTGATTTCAAGTGCTTGATGACTCTAGACAAGGTATGACCAGTATCAACAATGTCTTCAACCTATTATCAATCCAATCTTAATGATTAAAACATGGATAACAATTTGAAGTAGTTTCTCGACAATCTCTTAATCAAATAAAAAAAAAACAGTTACAATTATAACTAATTTGTAAGAAAATTGTTGTATAGCTTATTTTATTTTTTTTACTTTTAACTAATACATAAACTAATTTTACTAGATCAAGGAAAGGTCAAATTTACTGTTTTTTTTTTTTTTCATTTTCCTCCATTAAAGCTCGTGCAACCATGTCTAATATAAAAATATAACATAGCGCTATAATTCGGAGTTCGAAGAAAAAGAAAATACACTATCAACAACAGTTTCGCAAGTGCAAAATAGTGGCATTGGGTGTTGACCGGAGGAAAAGAGGGGAATACCAAGATGACGTGACGACCGTTGATGTCGACCTTCAAATCGAGGGAAATGGTGGGTGCACCATTGGACTCGGTTCCGGAGCCGTAGGATTCAGCTCGGATGAAATCAACGGGTACAGAGAACTCGATTTTGCGAACAATATCTGCCAAGAAGAGGAAGGCACCAGTGGCCACTCCGACGACTATGGGCGTCAGTGAACCACCTGCAAAGTCGGCGGAGACTTCGGCGGCGAGCTCGGAGACACGGCGAGAAATTTGGTCTTCGGTCCACAGAATTCTCTCAATGTGGGAATGCATGGCCATGTTCAAAAGAAAGGGTTTACGAGATGCTTTCCACCCACACTAGGTTTTTTATTTTTCAATTCCGTGCCGCTTCTCATTCTACTGGGAGAAACCTTATATATATTTTTTAATATTTTTTTCTTAATTAAGTATTACTCTATTGAATTTAATGTTTGATTAAATAGATCATGTTCTTGCCTTTTTTACAAATTTTTACAAATGTGAGTGGTGCACTTTAAAAATATATTTTATTTTATTCTATTTAACTTAACCCATTGAATAGTGTTATTTAAAGTATTTTAATTTTTTTACTTCAAATTATTAAAATTTTAGTTTACCAAATTACTCATAAGTCTTAACTAACTCACTCAGTGTTCTAAAGTTTTTTTTTTTTTTCCCGTAAATGCATTAATGTTGCGTCTCTTACAAATGTGTTATATAGAAAATATTTCTTCCATTTTAAAATAATAGTCTTTTTAATCTTTTCCTTTTCTTTTAGAAAGACAATGACTTATTTCTAGCTTCTTTTTGGCTGAATTTTTAACAATACGTAACCAAAAAGTTAAGAGTATTTTCTATTAAATTTGTATCACAAAAATATTTCTCAGCCAGTGCACTGTAACATTAAAAGGCTATTATTTTCGAACTGAAAAAGTAAATCTTTTAAGAACAGACAATAATAAAATGTTTAATAAAATTTTGGTGAAGTATAATAGAAGGCCTGAAATGATGTCAAAATCAATACAGAAAAATGTTTGACTGAAAATGTTATAAAAACAAAACGATTTAGTATAACATTTTAAAAAGAATAAATGCATAAAAATATTTAATAATTTTTAATAAAATGTAAAAAAAAAGTGAGAAAATATTTTGTACTTTAGATTTATGAAAACGAAAATTATATATTTTTAAATACTGTGACATTTAAGTCAATAAACACAGAAGATTAAAATCTAAATGTTGGTTATAAAATTACTTTAATAAAAATTAAAAAAAATGTAGAATGTAATATATGGTAGTGTAAAGAATATACGTGCCATTAGAATATTGTAGCGTAATGAATATTTTGCTAATAATTATTTTAACGAAAGGTAGCATAAATTAATATATAAGTATTGCATATTTAAGTATTTTGGTCTACAAAGTGGAATGTATTTTAAACAATTAACTTTGTATTTAATTACTTATATTAAATTTTAATAACATACCACTTATTAAAATTATATTAATTCAATTTATAAGCTTTATATTTATATTTAATCTTAATATGTAAAGGAAGAACTTCTGACTCAACATCTAACGAAGTATTATTACACTAAAACTTTCATAGCTAAAATCAATTCTATTACACTAAAATTCATTCAAGATAGTTTCCCTAAGTCTAACTTTTTGTGCTCAAAAAATTCTACCGTCAAAGTAAACAACCCCCTTATTCTCTAACAATTTCAAGATATGGTTGAAAAATTATGATGTTTGAATGAACGAAGATAGAGAAAAAACTCATTGAATACTTCGATAAAAAAGAAAAAGATATGTATGACAGAGAAAGAAAAAATATTGAAACGTAATTTTAAAGAATAAAAAGGGTTTGATTTAATATGAATTATTCTTGATGCTTGTAATGGATGCAAACAAACAAATTTTAAGTATAATATACTTTATTTTTGAAAAAAAAGGACCAACTTAGGCTTTTTAATTTTGTAAACACGGAATAAAACTTATCATATTCACGTTACATATTATTTAATATTTTAATCACTATTTTGAAACTAAAGTAGAGTCCAATATAATTTGACATAGAATTAGTTCTCCGGAAAAGCATTTTCAACCAAATTGTGTAACAGGCACACCGATTGTTTAAATATTAAAAAAATACATATATAAACAACTCTACACTTTATATACGTATATGACCTATATTAAAAAAACTTATACATAAACAACTATTGCAAATAACATTAAAATTGTTCTTAAAGTAAATACCCACAATTTTCATAAACATAATCTTCTTCTAACAAATAAATCCTCATTAAACAATTTATTTTGAATATTCAATTTAATCCAAAAAAAAATTATTTATATTTTGTCATTTAAAAGCACGTTTATATAATTTTATTCATATGAATGCCAACTTAATAATATATTTTTCCTAACTATATTCTAAAAGCCTGGTTTTATTCAGGAGGAAATTTACCACCTACTTATACTAAACTGTCTACAATGAGAGCCGCTGTTTGACTTTTAGCATTAGGAAGATTGAGACTAACACTATACATTATATTACTATTGCAGGAAAAGGTATAGGCAAACAAAACACTCTTAACTAGTAATGACAAATCCGTATAAACCATTGCTGCTATGATGATAGTGCCAGACTATAAACCTGAGTTGCAGGTGTTCATCATCACAGGATCCACCTTAGTTGGATTTTCCAATTGAAACACAGAAAATTAATAACTTAAATTAAAAGAGTGAAGGATGTGTATACTAAAATCCAATTTCAATTGTCTTAAAAAACCAAAATTGTTTCCAAAGCTAATAAATCAAGTACTCTACTGCAAACTAAGTCCTAAATAAAATATAATGATGAAAAAGTAAAAAAAGAATATCTAAAAAGTCTACGAAAACAAATCCTCCAGACCCTCTGTATCATCTGACAAAATAATAATCCCGCAAAAAAATGATATGATATTGGTAAAATTATCTACTTTTTAGGTTCATTCATTCACGGATAGTGATCCAATCTGATCACCATCTCCTGAATCAGGTGCAGCTTCATATAATACCTGCATCGCCTCAGACACTTTTGTTTTCAGGTCCTCAGGAGATTCAATGAGATTGATTACTTCTGACTGGTCCATCTCCAGTAACATTCCAGTCACCTTCGCTGTATATTGATTTAAGGTGAGACGCTCCACAAGAGGATATAGATGCTCACCCAACATCTGTTAGAACAAGTATTAATACAAATAATTGTAGTTATAAATTAAATAGCATGACAATGTCGTTGTAAACTTATCCCTTCAAGGCAAACAGAAAATTAATAAAAGACAGTTTAATCCTAAAAAATGTTCACTAAATTAACTAGTTAAAGTGGGCATATGAAATCTGTTATTTTCATTCATGTGTTTATAGGTAACACTTTAATTCAAATTTAGTTCATCTTTGGAAGAACCTAATTTCAATCATATATTTATCCTAGATTTAACTTGTGGGTGTGACTTGTCCTTTACATATTCAAACTAAAAATACAATTTACACATACCATGCGCTGATTTTCTGGAGTGGCAGATGCAAGAGCCGATGCAAGTGTAGTAGACAATGCTCCGGAACGCTGACCATCATTAGGTGCTCCATTAATTCCAGAACCATCAAAGTGCATGGACAGAGTTGGACCATTTCGACCATTAGGCATGTATCGAAATCCTTGGTTGGAATTACGATGCAGCATCTGCTTTACATATTGAATTGTTGCATTGTTTTCAATACTGACAACATAATTGTAGAGTAAAAAATTTAGTTCCAGACCTAGAATTACAGAATAATCACCTGATTCTGTTGCACCGGTTGAAAGTTTCCATTTCGTCGAACTCCTGTCCTATGTCCAAACTGACCCTGCCTTTGAAGGTGGTAAGGAGTCATGAAATTGGGGGCAAACCCAGGCCGCATACCAGGCAAAATTTGCTGTTGGAATGAATATCCAGCAGGCTGTGGTGGCATGAACCCAGGGGTGCCTTGACCAAAATATAATTGTTGAGGAGCAAGCCTTGGTGCCCCTGGATGATACACAGGAATGCCACCAGACAGAGGTGGCATTCCACCAGATGTTCGGAGTTGAGCAAAATGAGCCTGAACAAAATCAATTTGTTACCATCAAATTCAAGGAAAACAGCTAAGGTGATTACAAAAGGAAGAATATTTTTTGAGGATACAACATGCCAGTCCAAAATAAAAATTACGGCAAAACAGACATACTCAAATAACCTGAAACAGGCATTATCATTAAGAATGCAAATAAAGCACATATATCATAAGGCACACACATCATAAAGCACAGATGAATATTTCAACAAACACAATTAGAAAAAGCCAGTTAACTACAAGTGTCATTTACTTAATAAGAAAGTATTTTAAATTTAAAACATACAAGAATAATTAACAATAAGATTGAAGGAAAGTATAACCTGTAAATGAGCTCTCCTCTCTTCTTTACGTTGTGCCACAGCAACATAAAGAGGCTTTCGCCCAATCAACTTGCCATTCATTTCATTCATCTGGACAAAACATGATAACAGGTCTCTCATCCCATAACAAAAAAAATGAAGTAGCAATTACTAGATTTTTTTAACAAAACATAATTATGACTTACAGCTTTACTTGCTTCCTCTGGAGTAGAAAAAGCAACAAAACCAGACCCCTTACTATTTCCGTTTGCATCTACAGTCACCTAAATATTCAATCCAATATAAAATCATTAGCTCAAATTATAATGATAAAATCACCTAAATATTCAATTCAATATAAAATCATTAGCTCAAATTATAATGATAAATTCAATAAATAATGCCATCCGCTCAAATAGTAATGATAAAATCAACAAGAATTACCATTCGTTCAAATAATAATGATAAAATGAACCAATATTAACATTTGTTTTAAATAATAATGATACAATCAATAAGTATCCAATACATGACAATTCACTTAGATAATAATTAAAGGAATCAACAAATAAAAAGTTAATTGGATGAGGTAGACACAAATAAGATGAATAAAAATGTTGTGTGGTATTTGTCACCACAAATAAAACAATATCTCACATACCTTGCAGGAGGTTATAGTGCCAAACTCAGAAAAAAGATCTTTCAATCTTTCTGTATCGAAGATGTCATCCAGATTTTTCAAATACAAATTAGCACCTTGTAATTTTTCATATCTACTTATTCTTTCTTGTTCAATTTTAGCTTTCAACTCGGCCTCTCTTTCTGCTTTCTTCTGCGCTCTCCCGACGTATAAAACCTTGTCATCAATGGTAGTACCATTTAGTCTTTCAACTGCAGCGGCGGCTGAGTCTGGACTCTCGAAATTCACAAAACCGAAACACCGAGATTTGCCATTCATATCTTTCGCAACGGTGGCACTTGTTATTGTACCATAGGATCCAAATAATTTATTAAGGTCCTCATCAGTGAATGTTTCTGAAAAATTCTTCACATAGACATTAGTAAATTTAGATGATCCATTTGTCCGAGCCTGACGCCGGATAAAGAGTCCAACATAAACTTGTTTGTCATTGATCAACATGCCATTCAACTGTTTGATTGCATTCTGGGCAGAATCTTCATTATCAAACTGAACAAAACCATACCCTTTCGACTGACCAGTACTGCTATCAATAGCCACCTTACAAGAAAGCACATTGCCAAAAGCAGCAAAAGTATCATGCAATGCTTTGTTGTCAATTGATGTATCCAAGTTCTTGATGAACACATTGCCATGTCCACTCTTCCGAATGCTAGGATCACGTTGAGAAAACATAATCCGAATAGGTTTTCCATTGATAGGAGTGAAGTTCAAAAGTTCCATGGCATTAGATGCTGTGACAAAATTGTTAAAAAGTTAGACAGCCACGGAAACAAAAATACAAATTAAAGAAAAAAAAAAAAAACAGCACAAGCATTTCAATGCAGGTAAGTGAACTGCCTTCAAAATATCAAAAAACAATCTTCTTACACAGTTACAACTATTCTAACAGTTGTTCTTATGATATGATGAATCTTTTATCCTATAAAACATCGACTCCAACATGAACACTAAGGACATCGACTCTCCAATTCTAGCGTATGAAATTTTATATATATTATATTAAATAATTTAAATTTCGATGCTTCAGTTTCCCCTCAATACCGATCATGATAAAAACTAAATATAAAGATAATTCACATATCATATAAAATATTATATATATAAAAAAAAAAGTTTAGAAGAAAACCAACCGTCCTGAGCGCTGGAAAAATTGACATAAGCGTAACCGAGAGAGGATCGCTTGTTCTGATCCCTGCAAACCCTAATTGAAACAATCTGAGCGACTTGACTGAAAAGATCATAAAGTTGCTCCTCGTTTACATTTCCGTCGAGATCGCCCACGTAAAGCGAGGCATTCGAGAATGGTCCTCCGCCCAATGCTGTTGACGGAGCCGCTGTCGCCGTCACAGACTGAGTCATCGCTGAAGACATTGCTGCAGCCATTCACTATGCCAAGGAAGTAACTGATACTCAACGAAAACGAAAGAAAATAAGGGATGACAACTATGATACGGAAAATTTTGAAAATAAGAGAAAAATAATAATATAAATGAATCATACAAAATTTGGAGATAAGAAATTCTCTGTTAGAATTCTTTTCGTCCCTCGAAATAAAACAGAGAACTGAGGAAGAGGAGTGAGTTCGGGAGGAAGATTTGGTTTTTATATAACGTTGTACCTGTTTGTTGGTTTCCGGAGAATATTTGTTGTCACGTATTTTCATATTTTAAGATATATAAGAAAATCCGGATCCTCAATAAAATTCTCAACAAATATTTAATGAATATATTATATGGATATTTTAATTATTTACTCTTGAATGCACGGATAACAATTTGTAATTTTTATCTGGAAACTTTTTTTTTCTTTGAAATGGTGTAACTAAAATAAAGTTATCATGTATCAATGATTTTATAAATTTACAATTTTAATTCTAAACTTTTACGCATTCTTTTCTTAATTTTTCATTATTCTTATTTAATTTATGGTTTTAAAAAATAAATTGAACCATTATCAAATATATTTGGGGATAAGTTTGTTATCTTTCTTAATCTTGTAAAAAATCAGCATTTTTTTTTCAATTATATGTTTGTTATATCCACGCAACCTAACTAATGACAAATAAAATCCTATGGGAGACCTAATTTTTAATATAAATTTTTTAAATGGATTTGGTATAGAATGGAAATAAATAATATTAGATTTTTTAATCCAGATATGGAAATAAAGATAAATATTTTCGTCCAATGTATGTTGAAATAATCCTCCTCATCTTTATACCAGTTTCATTTCAAATTATTAGGTAACCTATTTCTTTTTATTAATTTTATTTGGTTTTTAATTTTGTAATTTATTTGTAGATAAGATATTTGATATTTTTATTCTTTAATATAATTATTTAATCTTTACTTGATTATTGAATATTTATATAATTATAATTTTTTTTAATATTTCATATAAAAGAGAAAAATGCATATTTTTTTAATTTAATATTTATAATATTATGTTTTATTTATTATGATTTTTATTATTACGAGTATAATTATAATGACAGAAATAAAGATAAATTTTTAGTTCAAAAATAAAGATGAAATATTAAATTCAAACCCTAAATCCTAAATAGTCAAACTCACGTGTAGTTCTATAAATTATTGTTAAAAAGATAAAATTATATATGTTGGATTATGTTACTAATAATTTTTCATATTTATACTTAAGTATAAATATTTAATTTATTAAATAATATTTTTTAATTTTGTAAAATTATAAACTCAATTTTTTTTTACTATAGTTTATAGTTTAAACTAAAGATAAGGATTTGAGATTGTCGTAATTTTAAAAATAATTTAAAATATAATTTCAGAATTCTTAAAATAATTTTAATTATTTGAATTTTTTTCGTAAAATATATTACTCGTACTATTATGCTATTAACAAAACAAAAAGAAAAAATTGTAACAGCTATACTTCCACTCCTATCTCCTTATAATTTTCAAATAATCTATGTTATTATCATTATATAATCCTTAATTATTATCACAGGGGATCTATAAATATCAAATAATCAATTACATTAAATAGATGGTAAAGTAAATTACTAAATCAAGTACATTATTATATTATATCATTATTTGAAAAATATATTTATATGCGAAAAAAATAAATCAGTCAATAATTTTAAAATATTTTCCCTTTTATAATTGATTTTATCTTTATATTTCTATGATTTGAATGATTTAATTTTAAAATATTTAGTGATTTGATTTATGATTTCTCATCTAATTTATTATTCAAATCTAACATTAATATTATTTATAGTTTTGTTTTATTTTATTCAAGTTATTGTCCTATATTTAGGAATATGAACGGAAAATAGAATAATGTACATTTTGTGTAACACTTGAAAAAGAAAAACACTAGTTGAAAATAGCTTTTTGCTGTCATAACTGTCTAACCCACAAAATGAAATTACAATTATATATATATATATATATATATATATATATATATATATATATATATATATATAATTAAATGTTATGGTAGAAATTGTATTTCCTTTTCCTCTATAATAAAATTTTTCAAACTTTGTTATATGTCAGTCCTATAACACTACTATAATCTCTCTTATTTTTATTAATAATTGTGATTGCGCAACATAAAGATATAATAATTCTTCTGTAACTCTAACTTTAATTCTAATTTTATGATTAAGAATAAACAATTTATGTGATTAAGAAGATCTATTATATTAATCTCTTGCATTTCACTATTTTATGCTTGAAGAGTTATATGAGGACTAAGATACTCCATTTTATCTCTTAAATTGAAATTATTTAACATTATTTATAGTTTTGATTTCTAAATTTTATTTAATCAAATTTAATCTCTTAAATTTAATTATTATTAACTTTCTTCAATTTTGTAATATGAAAAAAAATTAATAAAACAAGCTAAATCTATATCCTCTATAAGAACTAAATCAAAGATATAAACATATACCTTATACCTTACTTATGAAAACTATCTAATCCAACTACTTCAATTAAAAATGAGATTTGAAGACAAAGAAAATTACTTGTTTATAACAATATAATACCTTCCAAAATTAAAAAATGAGATTTGAAGACAAAGAAAATTACTTATTTATAATAATATAATACCTTCTAAAGATCAGTTAAAGTCATAATTGTTTGAGTTAAAGTTATAACTCTTGATGTTAAAGTCAAAATTGTTTGAGTTAAAGTTATAACTCTTGAGGTTAAAGTCATAACTCTTGATATAAGATACTCTAAAAGATTAATTAAATTTATTAATTAGTGATGTCGAAAATCAAACTGATCTAAAAAAAAGTAAAAACTAATCCAAAAACTAACTTTTTATTAGTTTAGATTTTGTTTAAGAATCAAGTAATTCGGTTTAATTTGTGATTTGAATTTTTATAACTGATCCAAGCCGATTCAAACCAAATTATATCTTTAATCTATTATTATAATTCACTAGTTTGTTTGTTTTTTTTTTTTTTTTTTTTTTTTTTTTTTTCTTTTCAGCGTTTTCAACTCCTTTAAAAAGGGTTTCACTCTTTCATTGTCATAAATTTTAGGATATTCAAAATTGTTACACTAAGAGTAGAATCTCTTTCACCTTTCTCTTACTTGAGTTTCGAATTGTAACTCTCAAATCTTATTCTGTTTCGATTTTTACGTTATTCTTTATCATTGCACCTTTCAAATTGATTGTGTTTCTGGTGCTATTTTATTTTTTAAAAATGAAAAAAAAAAGAGTAAAAAGGAAAAAAATATAATTATAAATGAAAAATCACAAAAATCAATAGTAACAAAACTGCACAAGTTTATTTAGTTTGATTCAAAACAAAACGTTTGTTGATATTCTAAAGAAGGAAAACCTGACAAAATTATGCTCCAAAATAAATAGAAGAGAGATGCTTTAATTTTTTTTAAAGACGCACCATATCTTGCTCCAAGAGCTTGATACATGAATTTTTATACCCTTGTCAACACCAAATATTAAGGTATGTGATAACACCATTCCTAAAATTTAGAATTTACAGTTGAGGCTATCTTTTTAGTTAATGATTTAATATGATCAATTCTTTTCACATGGCACTTGTCACATACGTTATAAGTCTTTTATGAGAATTTGACACAGAACAAATTTTTTTATATTTGATAAAAATGGCTTAATACAAGTACATAAATATTTGATTGACAGATTTATACGAAAATTATAAAACTATGACATATCGATTAATAGAGTTATCTTTCACAGACCAATTTAAATATTTAAACAATCATACAACCTTTTTGCTGAATTAAATGCAATAAAATGTTGACCAGTGAACCATCAATGGAAGACTACACGATATTAACAAAGTACTGCTAATTAAATATTGTATTAACTGTTATTAAAAATAATAAACATTTAAACCTTAAACCCTAAGAAGGTCCAGACGGTGTTGAATCAAGTTGCCAATTAGGATATTAAAATGAAATCGTATCACTTAATTATGATTTATATGTAAGAATAAAAAAAATTTACTCATTTTAAAAATATCGTAAGAGAATTATACCTCTTTAAAAAGTTTACCAGTATTATAACAGTCAATAATGGATCAAGTTTTTTAAACTTTTTGTATACACGCGTGACTCACTCAAGAAAAATAAACAAGTTATTGCTTGGTATGTACCCTTAATACTATATGAGAATTTTTTTATGTAAAATGTTTCCACTTGTTGTTTCTAGAGTTCAACAAATTTGAAGTATAATACATTACTTTTAATCTTTATAAAAAAATAATTATTTTCTTTTAATTTTTATAAATTTAGACGATAGAAATTAAAATATATTAAAAATGGTATATGCAAAGACTATATCTATAAGGATTGAAATAAGTTATTTTTAAGTATACCCGGACACAAATTTTTGTAAAATTATAACGACTAAATAAGTAATTAAACTATGATAAATTTGGAAAATATTTTTAAAATAGTATAATAAGAACTATTTTCTTTCATGAATTAAAAATTAACTTTGCATCATATAATTTATAGGAGTTCTTTCCTATTAGTTTTTATGGAATTTTATTTTTTATTTGTTTATAAATTAATTTTATTTTGTAAAAATTTGCATATAAATATATTATAAACAAATTTCAACTGAAGTGTAATTTGATTAATTGGTAATTCATTTTGTTTCTTGTGACTTTAATTCTCATGTTTTATTATATATGTAATTTTGATTTTATTTTTCAATTTGTTGATGGAAGCACATTCAGATGGGGTTGAAGACTTCAATTGGATGTTAAACTTTTCTTTTAAGTTTTTAGAGAAAAATTGAGAGAGAGACTTTTATGGATTGGCCGTTAGTTGTTACAAAGATAATAAATAAAACTAATAATGTATATTATAATAATAAATTTTAATTAGTTCATAAATCAATTATTTATAATTTAGCATCTATTTTTCATTAAATTATGATTAATAAAATTAGGAAAAAATATCATATAAAGAAAATAATAAATTCAAGCAACCATGTTGTCATACCATATGTAAATTTTAATCATATGATTAATTATAAATATTTTACAGATCAATCATAAATATTTTAATGATAGACTTGCCTTAATTCATGTGAAATCCAATCAATTAAACTTCTTCCCGCTTTAATCTACTTCTCCTCTTCCACTTCAATCTTCTTCTCCTGATCTATCTCTTTCTATTTCAGTCATTTTCTTCTTCACATTGAAAAGAAAAAAAAAACAATTTCTATATATAACCATCAAATTGGTTATTATCAAGTATTATAAAATAATAATATAATTGTAGCTATTTTTATCAATTTAGTTATTATTAATAATATCTATAACTAATTTCCATCAAGTTTGTTTCTATATATTTATGAAATAAATAACTTTTCAAAATTATTATATATTTTTTATTTTATTACACATACAATGGATAATGATATTTCACATTATAAACTAAGTTGATTTATTGATTGCTTCTTCGTACACCTCCAAGTTTTTAAAAAGTCTCCAAATTATCCCTAAAATGTTATTGTGGAGATCAAATTATCCTAAATAACCCTAAAGCTTCACTAATCTTCCAACACACCTCGACCAACTTGTCAACCATGTGAGATAAAATGATTTATTGAAGATTTTGGAATGATTATGTGATTTGGTGGTAATTCTATAATTTGAGGGTGAGTTCATTTTCGTGAAAAAGGAATGGGCTGATCTAGAAGCCAATTCCGAATTCATAATTAATTTCTGGAATAACCTAATTCAAAATTATTTCTTTCTTTTTAAGAAAGGTTCAGGAATGAGCTGTTCGAAAAATCAATTTCGATACCATTAGTTTCTGGAATAGTAATTTTTTTTTTAAAGCAGTTCCATAAAGAGTATATTCCGAAATTGTTACATGGTTTAACAAATAAGTATAGGAGCATAAACGTCTTTTCAAGCAGGGTATTTTTGGAAATTTAAATAAATTTGGAGGTGAGGTGCAGGAAGAAGCTGATTTATTTTGTAACAAGAGAGACTGCAGGCAGAGGTGGAGCAGTGTGGCGTGGTGATGGAGGAAATGTTAAGGGCACATAAGGAGCTGCAAAAGGCGAATCCAAGTTGTAGGAAACTCTGCGGAGGCGGATCAAAGGTGACCCTGGGAAGGAGGTGACCCGGAGATACTCCTTAAGGCCTTCTAAGCCCAAACGTTCATCTCTGCCGGAACTAATGTCGTTCAGTGCAATATGTTCATGGCAACTTTCTAGGGTGCTACGATTCAATGGTTCAGTCAGATCCCTGACAGATCAATTCATTCGTTTTTGGCTTTGTTCTTCTTTTACTCCGTACGAAGTGAACGAGAGTGAGTAGGGAGGAGCCGAAAAAGAAATATACAGGTGTTTGTGAGGGACAAGGTGGGACCGTCAAAAAATGAGTACGGATAGAGGGAGTGGGATGAGGTGAAAAGAAAAGTAAAAATTTTAATAACATGCACTAAAAAATTCAACAACTTGGATCCGTTTGAATTGGGAGGTAGATTCAGAGATAAAAATATGTTTTAAAAATTTCATTATTTAGATTAAAAAAAATAATAAAATTTGAATAAAAAATTTATAAAAATTTATGAATGGTATAATATATATTGTGACGTTGTGCATCTCCAGACTCTTTCCCCGTGTCTTCGCTTTCTCAAAAATCTCTCTCCTTTCTCTTTAGTTGTTCTCAATCCATACATCATCTGTTTTAAAATCTAAATATATCCTGCAGTAGCTAAGGAGTTAAGGATCATTTCTAATCGATCAAAATCTCAAACAGAGTAAGTTCGTATTTGCTCTATAGATCCCTTAATCTCTGGTTTTCCTTAATCTCTGGTTTTCCTTAGGTTGTTTGTCATCAATCTTAGTAGAGACAGTTGAGAAAAGTATTTCTCTCAACTTAATTAAGATTATACTAAAATTTGGTTTTGTTCTGATAACTTTTTATAGATCCCTAGATTTTGAGATTAACATCTTTATCGGGTGGAGAATTGTTATAGAGATCTTCATCAGGTAAGGAAGCTAGTAACTTATTTTAGTTATTTACTTTCAAATAGAACCCTAGAATAAAAGACTCAGATATATGATTATCAGTGCTCAAGTCTTTCTTGTAGGTCTGACTGATTCTTGAGCACCGATTAAATTTGGTTATTTATTGTGATTTGGTATAATTAATTGAACTGTTTTAAGTAACGATGTTAGAAAGAAATATGTGAGAACATTTTGGTTGTTGTTTGATGAAATTGATGTGTTATGTGTGATGACTGAGTTATAGACTTGTATGTAATCATTTTGGTTGAAATGAAACTAGTGTACCGGGGGTTGAAAGGAAACCAAGGTACCGTGGTTACATATGTCTCTATATGCTTCAGTAGGATGAAATTGATGTGTTATGTGTGATGACTGAGTTATAGACTTGTATGTAATCATTTTGGTTGAAATGAAACCAGTGTACTGAAGATTGAAAGGAAATCAAGGTACCATGATTACACATGCACCTATAAGCTTCAGAATGGTTGAATATGATTGTTGTTATGACTGAATGATGAATGCATTTGCAATCGTTTTGATTGAAATGAAATCAGAGTACTGGGGATTGAAAGGAAATCAAGGTACCGTGATTGCAGATGGATCACTATGAGGTTAATGAATTTGGAATAAAGTATGAAAGTTTGTGATTGAATGTTAAACTTAGTTTTATTCGACTTAAAAATTTATATTTGCATTTGTAAATCTAATCACTTCAATTCTTTTCACTCTTATAAGCTAAAAACATTATTTCGTTAGCTTACCCTTGCTTTTCTTGTTGTCTTGTGAACTGCGATGATTGTACTATATACATGAGCAGGTGCAGATGCAGGTTTAGGAGCACCTTAAAGATGATATACTCTTAAATCGATCTCTTTTTGTCTTGTATATATGTTTTTGTTGTAGTTAAAGACTCTATGACCTTGAGATGATTTTCCTTTTGTTATGAGAATAGTTATACATAACTCTTATGTATTGAACACTGGATGTTAATACTTGATAACAGACAAAAGTTATAGAATTTTTGGGTTATTACATATATAATTAATAAAATAATTATTTAATAGATAAAATTATAGTTTAAATTAATTTAAATTTAAATATAATTAAATTGTTTAAATAAAATTAATTAATTATTATTTTTTAATTGATATAATTATAATATTATCAATTATTTTTTATAAATTTATTTTAATTATTATTCTAATCTTATTTTTATTATTATAATTATTATTTATGATTTTATTACAATTTTTATTTTTATATAAATATCATTAATATATTTTTTAAAATTATTTTATTATTATTGTCATTATTTTATTATTAATATCTTTGTTTTATTATTATTTTATTATATTTTTTAATTTTTTTTCAAATCTTCGTAGATCATAAAAAGAAATTGTTTTTGTTCTTGATTTTCGTAATTAAATAATATTTTATTTATAAATATACTACCTTTTCGTGTCTTTCTTTGCTTAAACACTTCCTGCCGTGCCATCCAAACAGACCATTAAGGCTCTTGTCTATATTATACAAATTCTGACATTTTGACCTACATCAACACCACCACCGTCTGGGATTAGGTAAAACTTATCTTATTTTTCCTTTTAGAGAAAAGAGTATTTAAGTGAGAAAGTGAGTAAAGAAGTAGAAGTCATGAAAAATTAATGTTAAACAGTTCATACGAACAAGAAGTTTCAACCCTCGAACTGCGACAAATTGTGATGTTCTTAAAAGAATTATAAAGAGAAAATGTTGAGGCAAAAAGAACTTAGGAGGCATGCATATGCTCAAGCAAACAGGAAAGGTTACAAGCGGAAGCTCATGTTCAGGTGGAACATGATATTAAGAAACTAAAAACAAATGCAAGATTAATAGTTAAAAGAAAAAAAAGTTATGGAAAAATTCACAAAAGGTATATATGAAGATAATATAACTCAAAATAGAAATATAAATATAAACAACACTCGAGGAAAATATAATTCTTATTTGAATGAAAATTTTAGTTTTATTCAAATTATGGCTTAAATCAATTTATAATCTGGGTCCATTTTTTTTTTTTTCAAAGGGGTTGTTGAGAAAATGGAGAGAAAAGTCTTCGATGCATAAACATTTTAATAGTGTTTAAAAAAATCATAAAATTGCTGAAAATAGATTATATTTTTTACGTTATTTTGTCATGTAAATCCTTATTAAAATAAATTTTTAACCATATATTGTACGGACTAAATTGTATTTTAATAATAACAATAAAATTATTTGAAATAGATGATAAATATAAAAATATAACTATTCTGCATTTGTTCTAAATTCTAATTTATTAAAATTTTAAAAATTAATTTGAAAACAATTTCAATACCAAAGAAAATCTATCTTTAAATTCATCTAAGTCACTCTACATTGTTTCGCTCTATAAAGGATAGAATTAATTATTCCAAAACCATAAAATGAATTACAACTTACAAGCAAATTTTACTTTTTATCTTTTTCCCCATTTACGTTTATAAAATAAAGTCACTAAATTAAGTTAATAACGTTAAATCTATCAGATAATAGTCTATTAAAAATTACATTATTATTTAATCATAAACAAATATATATATATGATAATTATCTGAAAAATTATATTTAATTTATTTCTTAATTAATTGAAATTATAAAAAAAATTCACTTAGAATGTATTAAAATTAAAATGTATTAATTGTTCTACCATGCTTGTTTTCTCTGTTGAAGTTAGGCATTGGAATCCACAGAACATTTGATGACATAACTCATCACACCAGTCAGTTCTCCAACTTCATTTCCAATACCGAGTTAGGAGTGAACAGAAACAAAATAGTATTAGATCCACATAAAATCATGTAAAAAGTAGTATATTCAACATAATTATAATTTAATTAAGTATCAAGAACTTAAAATTATTCAAAAGGAAGAATCAACTATGACTCTGTAGACAGTATTTACAATCTGTTATGACAATGACTGAAACAGATAAGAAAATAGCTGATCCAAAGAAAATATATATATAGATCCCAGTTATTGGTACTAAAGCCTACCCATAACTCATCCATCTGTTAAACTAACTCTAAAAAATTGCTACACAACATAATTATTAAACTATATATTATATACAAGAGTCATACCCCTTTGCCAGTAAATTATTTTCACGATCCAACTAATCCCTTTTTGCGAGCATAGGCTATTATCAGGACAAAAATCAAAGCAGAAAGTACTCCTGAGACAATAACTACCTGCAACAAGCCATAATCATTTATTCACATTATCAAGTCCAAATGTTGCGTATATTGACAGACTCTCCTTAAAAAGAAATAGATATCCGATAACAAACTCCATAAAAGTATTTACTAACATATACCTCCTTGTTTTTTAAGAAGGAATCTATTAACAAGTGACATCTTTGATGTATTTTAAGATAATCTTGATTACAGCTTGCTAATATATTCTTTCTAAGAAAACAATTTGTTGCAAGTTAGCAAATCCCATATATATATATATATATATATATATATATATATATATATATATATATGTATGTATGTATATATATATATATATGTATGTATGTATATATATATATATGTATGTATGTATGCACATGCGTAAACAGTAATCATTTGCATACCCATTTGAACATGTAATTATGGTTGTCGTTCCAAGTATATGGGATATTCATGCCAAATATAGCGGTCACCAAAGAGTAGAAAGACAGACAAACAGTTCCAGAGCTAAGAAAGAGCTCTAACTGCATAAGAGTTGAAGACCATTTAGCAATTTCATTAAAAAAAAAAAAAAAAAAAATAAAAGAAAACAGG
>Ga0209700_102632_pt1 | contig 35961 bp, 11 predicted proteins | sample SiratroredBW_FD_187528 | JGI IMG/M metagenome (GOLD analysis project Ga0209700, IMG submission 187528) | Root nodule microbial communities of legume samples collected from California, USA - Siratro red BW (SPAdes) (version 2) | ecosystem: Host-associated > Plants > Roots > Nodule | place: USA...
ATATATATATATATATATACATATATATATATATATACATATATATATATATATATATATATATATATATATATATATATATATATATATATATATATATACAATGTGGCTCTTTGTTTGACCCTTTGTGAGTGTGTCGTGATAGATATCTAAGATGACATTGAGCCTTAAGGGTTGAGGTATTAAGTATGTTAACTCATTAAATAAATAAGATATTATGACTTCACTAATAATTTGATCATGTAGATTAAAGCATTAGGTGATGAGAAATTAGAAGGAGTTTAAATTTGACTTGGTAGTAAGTGTGTAAACCACCCTCACATGAAATTTAGATCGATGTTTTGTGAATTTATGTTGTGATGAATACCTAGGATGACATTGGACCCTCAAGGTCAAGGTTTTAAGCATGTTAACTCATTAAGTAAAAAGTATATCTTATTTTCACTGATGATCTAATCATGTAGATTAATATATTAGGTAATGAAAAGTTAGAGAAGATTTACATTTGGCTTGGTAGTAGGTGTGTGAACAATCCTGACATATGAAATTGAGATTGATGTTTATCAGTGAGTTTTTCAATGTGTCAGGTGTTAGTATCTAGTGAGACATATTTAATACATATGAGTCTTTTAGAAGACATCATGTAACAGTTATATTGTGCATTGGAGATGCAATTAAGGGTTTCTGGAAATCTTGTTCCCAATGTTTCAATTTATACTATTAATTAGGGGCATTGTTAAGGAATTTCTTCATCTTGGTGATTAGTGTACCAATGTAATTTGTTGATGTATGTTGTTGAGAGTGTGATATGTATGTATCTATGTTATACATGTATCATGTGTATAATGATTAAAAATAAATTAGCTCACATGTATGTTTGTGAACTTTTATTATCATATGTTGTGCCAGAGTAGACGATATTAAAAGTAATAGCAACAAAGTTGCAAAATAATAAGGATAGGTATATATTTTGTATATGAACATGTTGTTTATATTATCTTGGAAATGTAATGTTTCAATGTTGTGTAAAACACAGAATATATATATATATATATATATATATATATATATATATATATATAGAGAGAGAGAGAGAGAGAAAGACTAGTATATGGTTATGTGTGTATTTTATGATATTATCAACTAGTATATGCATAGTAAATAAGGGTTTATATTATATGTTTATTTATATAAATAGTTTTATTTCTCTCAGTTCATACTTCACTAATCTATACGAAGAGTTTAATCGCTCTTGGATACACAATAAATATTGTGCATAGATCTTTATGAAAATAACCTAAAAGTTCTTTATAAAGACTAAATGTGTGGTCTCTAATAAGCGTCTAATAGCTTTCGGTTAAGAATTGAATATTATGCTTCAATCTTTATAAGCAAACATTAAATATCGTGTTTCAATCTTTTATGAGTACACATTGAACATTGTGTTTTAATCTTTATAAGCAAACACTAAATTGCACTTCAATCTTTATAAGTAAACACTAAATATTGTATTACACTCTTTTTTAAAATAAGAACTAAAATTGACTATTTAAAGAAAGGTCCAAAATTATAAAATTTGAGCTAAAAATCATAAAAAAACAATACACGTCATTCATAACTTCTAGAAGAAGAAACCAATCAAAACATGCACCTCTTTAATGATAGGTTAGTCAGATTCCAAAGTTGAGAGTCTATGCACTCATCAACCCTAAAGTAATTCAGAGAATATTTATTATCAACCAAAGTTTGTTGACAATTGTTGGAGATTTTATATCGACTAAAGATAATGTTAATTTATAGTATATATGTGGATGCAAACCTTTACCTTAAAAGCTGATTTTATAAGGTTGAATTAGACTTAAAGTCCACTTAAGATAGTAAGAGTTTGTCCTAACGAGGTTTGATGGCCTATCGTGTCATTCATTATCGAGGAATTATTGAGCTATCCATAAATATCTAGTCTCATGCACGAGTTGAGCAACTTTTGTTGAGAAAGTGTTAGAAATCCCGCATTCAATAAGTGTTGGAAATCCCGCATTCATAATATAAGTGAGTGCAAATCTCACCTAACATATACTTATTTTTAAAGATGAGTTAAACTTACAATCCACTTCTTAAAAATAATCTTATTACAACAACTTAATCGTTAAACTTAAAAGGTCACATTTTCTATTTATATTCATATAAGGTCCCACAAAAGAAGTATAATATAATAAAATACTCATTCTTAATTTCACATCAAAATTTTATATTTTTGTCTAATTAGTGGTAACCTAAATTTGGTATTCAGACGATTTCTTACGAAGCTCATATTTGACATTTGAATCTATATTACTTTTAGTATAAATTATTATTTGCTTCTTGTTCATTATATTTTGACATTATACTTTATTTTACCAATATTAATGAACATTGTTAGAACTCATGTCTTGCGATACTGTTTATTTTTCCGTCTTTTCCGTATTCTATCAATCTCTTAAATGATTTAATTAAAGATAAACAAATCACACATGTTTATTTTTTCTTGTCAATTAATACCTCAAAAGTAGTTTTATATAGAGAGAGAGACCTGGGTTCCAACTTCCACAAATCCATCATAAGATTTAGTTTTTTAATATGCAAATTTAGCATAAGCCTTGGCATCATCATAGACTACTAAGGAAAAGTGATGCAAAGAGAAGTGGAGCATATATAATATCAGAGCAAGAAATCCACTACAAAATTCATACAGTAACGGCACCCTTTATGGCCAATCATGACCTCCTTTGGATCATGTTCCCTTCGACCACATCCTAGATCTATTACACCAAAATTAGCATGAAAACCAATGGCAATTACATTGTTATCTTTTTATCTGTGCAGAAAGCTAAAAATTTTCATTTCCGGCTTTCATGCAAATGTATTAGGCATGAATTCAACCAAATATGACTAACATCAAGGGAAACCAAAGGCAATTGATGCAACAAACACATCTCTTATTCTTTTATATCTATTATGCTCAAACAATGTATTCCTAATTCCTTATTAAAAATGTCAAAGAATACAAAATATCCACATTCTTAAATACTTTTTCACTTTTAAAATCCATAAAACATATATATATCTTAAATTTTAGATATTACGTACCCAAAAGTATTTGTAAATCCCACGTATCAGTTTTATTCTGTAGGCAAGTAGGGGACAGAAAGTATGAAAGATAAGAGACTAGCTGTTATACATTTACAAATGATGAACTTATAGGAGATGTCCAATATGTATAACATTGAACTATAAATCTTATTTTATAATTCAATTTTATAAAATTAAATTAAATTTAAACTTTATTTATTTATATAAATTTTAATAAATTTATCTTGTCACTCATTATCAAACTACTAATAAATATTTAATCTCATAATATAATTTTGAAAAATAATATTTGAATCCTAATTATCCTGAACCATTCAAGTTTACCTCACGCTTAAACTGTGTAAATTTCATTTCCAAATTATCCAAAATCAACTATACAATAAGCTAAAACTTTTAGGACGGGACATTTCCGAAAAAACTTCGAGCACCACACACACCATTCATGGTATCAAAATAACCATTTACAATGAAGAAGTAATATGTTGAACCAAATATCCATCTTTTTCCAAATCGAGAAGTCTTCCCCCTTTTACACGCAAAATAGAAGTGATAAGATTCTTCAGTTCTGAAAAACTTCCGTTGAAAAAAGAGTTGCTTTTATCTCCAACTCCAACATTCACCTCTCTAAAACATCCTCCTTATTTTTAGAATTTTGATAAGTTTTTTTAGAGAAGATTCTGGAGACTCGTGTTACCAATCAAGTTAGAACTTCAGAATAAATTTTGTGACCATCTTTAAATGTTGAAGTAGGGGAGTTTGAAAACCAAAGTGGGGTGAGAGAGTGTAGGTGAACTTCAATACAAACAAAATATCTCCTCAAACAAATCTTCTCCTGGCGAATTTCAATTTAGCTTTCACAAGAAGTATGATGAATACAAATTTCAATTAAAAAAAGAGTACTTTCTTCATTATAAACAAGTTTATTGCTTATTGGCGTATCAATTATTTCAGTATACATTTTAATTGTATATTTTAATATATAGGTATAACTTTAAAATTGAATTTAAACATAAAATTTGAAATCTGTGAGTGATTAGGGAGGAAATAAATGTGACAGATTAATTAGAGATTAACAAAAATTGTTGCAAGAGATTATTAGTCAAGAATCATTGCATGATGTCTTTATTTTTTTCTATGGATCCCACTATATTGTATTATTTTAAGAATTCTTGCTCATTTTTGCTTTTTAATACAAAAGTTTTAGTTTTATTAGATCTTATTTGAATGATAACTTTTCTGACAGAAGAAAAGTTGCTTTTAAGATAAATAAATAAATATATATATATATATATATATATATATATATATATTATTTTTATAATTTAAAATCTTATTTAAAACTAATTTTATATTATATTAGTATGTACTGATAAATAGATCTTATAATATTCAAATTTCAAACTTACGTAATAAGATTCAAATCTTATAATTATATAATTTAAATATTAAACTTTGATTCTAAAGTAGAAAATTTGCACAGAAATACTTTTGTAAGGAATTAATGACCTATCTTCGGATAGAAAAAGTTCCTTTATAAAGTTGTTACTTATTGTGTAACAAGATATTTGTAAAGAATTTGCAAGAAAATTGTTCCCTCGCTGATTAATTTGCAATTTCCTTTGTAAGTCTTAGATTTTTTTTTCATTATTTCTTTTTATTTGATATTATTAACTTTTTATAATGTGTCTTCGGAAAACCTGAATTCAATTAACCTTGTAGCCGATATCTACAAATTATGTTAGATTTTGTAGGTAAACAAGATCTAAATCCCTTCGATACCAATATATAAATATTAACTAGTTGATAAAGGCACATAAAAAATTTTATTCCCTTAATAGGACCCACCTTATGACCCAGGTAAAATTAATAAAAAAACTGATGAATTGAGAAGAAGTAAGAGTAAAGGGTGGCCCCCTTCTTACATGATTTGGCACAGTAAACCCACTACATAGAAAACTAATATAAAGACATTGCTTTAATAAATTCTTTCCATACCCTTTAACTTTTATAATTGAAGAGTGAAACATTTCGACACACGTAGGGCATCTGTATGAATGATCAGCATTTAGTGTGCTAGTTGAGGAATCACAATTAAATCCTTCATCTCAAATCTCTCTAAGCCAAATTATGAACCACATCCTTTGCAAATAAATCACCAAGGTGAGTGCAATCCCCATAATATATACATATAGTGTTCAAAAATAGTAATCAGGTAAAGATCCTTAAATTTTTAGTGAGATCCTTCATTCTTTTTTTTTTTTTTTTTAATCACTAGCTACTATTCATTTAACTATTATTAATCTATTTTCTCTTTTATCTTTTGAATCCATTATTTTTCTTTCATACGTGTTAAGTCATTGTCTTATTCATAAGCAACGTTACGTCTCCTCAACAAATTTCATCATCAAAAGCCAATGAAATGACAGAAGAGCTACAGAAAGAGGGTTACTTCATACACTTCATAAGAAAGAGAAAACATGCAACTTAAAAACTGCTGCTGAATAATATTTTATCTGTAATTTCTTACACGCGTGACTACTATCTATAAATATGAGCTCCTTATTTTAAAAAAATAGAATATATCAAAATTCAGGAAGAAATATGCAGTTTTCTTTCGTCATATAGTGCTAAACGGAACATATTAAGCAAGTAATAGCAGAAAATAGTGTCTCAAGAATACATCTTATTTTGACTGGACCAACAAATGTTAGCGACATTTTAATTTTGTTTAGCTTTCAAAACACATGCAGTCACATAAGAAGAATGTCATGCCATCAAGAACTTGAATATCTCTATCTACAAGGGAAAACACATGCAGAGTTCAGAATTTATACAAAAACAATTATCCATTTATATTTTTTCAAACACTTGACAAAAATAAACGACTGGTTTAATTTGTAAAATAAACAAGCAAATACTCTCTTCCACATTTTCTAATATATATATTAACAAAGAAAATCTACAATTATGAATAAGATTCATTAATAAGACATGCTTTCATAAGTTTTTATAGATTTTTTAATTAAAAATGTTACATATGTGTAATCAAAATGCATTGGATTAGACGTATGTCTGTGAAATCATTATTCTGTTCTACATAGTATAATATTATATCAATATAGAAAGAAGACACCAAGGAAAAATGAAAAGAACTACATACACAGATATGGTTTTTGCATAGTATGTTGCCTGTTTTCAAGTTTCAGGCTTTGACCAAAAGAAAACAAATAGCACTGTTATGAGGGTATTTAAAATTGTCTAGCCACTGGCAATAGTGCAATCCCTTTTCTCCCACTTAAGTAGACAATATATCAGAAATGATTCAGAGAGAGTTCGTGTGCACACACTCCAAGGCACTACTCACCTTATGATGCCTACCAATTGCATGACAGTTTGAAGCATGGATTATGTGGACTCGGTGTTCAACTGCATATTTATAAATGAAATTACACAAAATAAATGAACTAACAGAACAGAAACGACTACCAAAATCGCCTGACTCTCAGCTTAGGTATAAATGAACATATACATACGATTAGGTAAATGGTATATATTGAGGTTATAGAGAGAGAGAGAGAGAGATTTTCACACGCAACATAGTAATTAAAGGAAAAGAAACTGCACTTCACCGCATCCAAGGAATGAAGATATATGGAAACTAAGACGATCTTGAGATCCATTATTTTCGTCATAACATCTTCAAGAGTACATACACATTTTTATTTTATTAATACAAATTGGCCGATGTTGCAATATTGGTCTGTGACACACACGCACGCACAGCCCTCCACTGTTATTTACTGCCACTGCTTAAATTACTGCTGCATCTACCAAGAGTACTGCTGTTTAGGTTTACACAATATATTTTCTAATGCAATTGCAAAGGGTGTCCCCATTTTGCAGTGCCCCAGCCCATTGTCAAATCACAATTTCTGCATAACAAGCAAACACGGAAGTAAAAAACCATGAAAAGAAAACAAAGAAACATAATTGCTGTTGCTAATTTCTACACTGCAAATGACATCATTTGAAAGTAAGTCCAAATAAAGAGGTGATTATCTACATGACACGTGCAGGTTAGTTCACAGCTAGTTATAGAAACCTAAGAGTTGTGATACAGTTATTGTTTGACTAATAGTTTAATGAGTTTGGAAGCATAGGAAAAAAAAGGTAGAGAGTGTCTTGATGACTGTACCAAAACCCTTGAATTTCCTAAGGGACATGGAATTATGAGGTTAGTTATGTGGCCTTACTAACTTGCATTATTTGAGGGGGGCAATGGAGGAGGATGTTGAGGACGCTTGCGCTTCTTTTTCTCGTAGCTAATTCCCCTAGCCTTGGCTTGTGAATCGCGCACTTCACGAAGGTAAAGTCTCACGGCACGAGCACCGAAAGGGTTAGCTTCAGGTTTTCCTCCGTTTTCTTCGAAAGCAGCTCTGAGACGACCTATTAGAGCATCAAGGCTGCCCCATGCTTGGCGTAGAGGGCAAGGGCAAGGTGCAGGAGGGTTGGGGTGCCCGAAGAAGGGACAAAGGTGGGTGTGAACCTTGGTTTTTCCGAACTGGTCGAGGTACCTCAGGAATTCCAGCACGTGCGCGCCGCTGCAGCGCGAGAGCGACAGTGGGGGTCTGTGGTTCCGAAGGTACTGCCCGAACGTGTTCCAGTCCCGCCGCTTTTGGTTCTCGTAGCGGCTCAGAGTAGTGGAAGAGGAAGAAGGTGGCGATGATGAAGATGAAGGTGGTGGTGGCGAGGTGAAATTGGATGGGGTACCTGCTGAGAGGTTGATGGCTTTGGTATCCGAGTTTGACGAGGAGTCAAATTCTTGAAAGGAATTCATGATCTGTGGGAGAAGGTGTTATTAGATATTTGGATCTGCGATCTTCTTAGGTACTGTTGGGGAAGGGTTTTGTTGCTGTTTTTTGTTCAGTGAGTTTGCGTGTGGGATGGATAAGGAGGGTGTTGAACAGTTGTGGAGATTGAGGTGTGTAAGGAGGGGAAGGAAGAAGATCTCTCAGGAATATAAGGCATGGAAGGAGCAAGAGAGAAAAGAAAAATGGCTTTGAAGATGATCAGATTTCGGCAGGGTTTGAACTGTGCTGAGAAGTGAGAAGTGAGTGAGAAAGAAAGAGAGAGAAAGAGAGAGGGTTGAATTGATGGACAATGGAGATAACTGAACAGGAAGGAGGGTAAAAGAACAGTTTAGAGAGAGAAGAGGGAGAAAGCTATTCTCCTAGTAGCTAGGCTACCTTCAACCCCTTATATTTTTTGATAACTCCTAGAATACTTGAAAGCGTAGTGATGCGAGGTGCTTTTTGCTAACCCTGTTTTTCTGAAACCATTTTTAGGAATTTCACAGTATGTTTTTTTTTGTGGGGAGGAAGAAAGGGGTATGCAGCTAGCTGAGATGGTTTGACCTATGGCAGTGTCCGAAGCAAAGAGGGAATGTGATAGTGAGAGACCAGAGGGGCTTAATTGAGAAAGAAGCAGTGTTTTGGCCTTTAGGGCTTTTGTGGAAATGGAAATAGGTTGAAAATGACAGTGAGAGATTATTGATGCAGACAGATAAAGGTCTTGGGTAAAAAAATAAATATAATGGTTTAGGTGCTTCTATTATCTCTCTCTTGCGTTGATTGACAACACCTCTTTGAAATTACCTGTTTGCCCTTTTATGTCTGATACGACTAACTTTAGTTTGGGAAAAAAATGGGATCATCAACCATAGTTGCATACAAGTAGACACTAGTAGGGCTTGTGAACTTACCATCATTAGATTGTTACTTTTCAACAAGTGCTAATCCCTAGGCCCTAGATATCTGTGTGCAGATTATAATGATTTTAATGATGAAAATCATTGACTGCAAATGACTTCAATTAAATCCCCTCCTAATACTAAATTAAGATTACAAACACTAACCCAAAAATTTAAAACTTTCAAATTTTCAACTTTTTTAGATTAAATCAAAGCTGTTATCTCACAAAAAAAGAAATCATGTATGAAGAGTTTTTCCAAAGAAACATTTATTATTATTATTTACAAATATATATTAAACTGTTATTTTATTTTATTAAATTAAAATTTTATTGTTGTTGTAATTTTATATATTAATATGTGCATTAGTTTTAGATACTATCTATATATTTATTTTAATATATATATATATATAATTTTAATTAATTTTGATATTTATTTAAAAGATTTAAATTTATGATCAAACGCATTGAAAGTAAAAAAAAATGAAATGCAAAAAAAAAGAGAATATGGAATTTATAAAGAAAAAAAATTATGAGAGGTGCGAGATTAACTGTTTTAGTAATTAATTAGAAAAGTGGTTGAATTAACAGAAAAAAAAATAAAGTGCTATTAAGTAGATTAAAAATATATTGAAAAATAGAATAAAATAATCTGATATAGATTTCAACTCATTTTTAATATACATTAAAAATTTATGACTTATATTATTGAGAAAAAAAAATCATGCAAATGATGAAAAAAAAATACACATACAATACTAGAAATAAAAGTGTTACAAATTTTATGAAGTTTTACAATTTTATGTGAATCCATATCTCATTGTTGTGTGAAGGATTTTTTTTTCTTTAATAGTGATATCATATGGTTGGTGATGTAATACGGTGATCAGTAAGCTTATTTGAATGTTTTGTTGACGATGAAAGTGAAGCGACCTGTTCCTTTAGCAATAGTTAACAATGAGAAAAGTGTATGAAATACTCATATTTCATAGAAGAACACCAAGTCTCATTAATGGATGAACCACCTCCATAAAAAAGGCGTTTCACATCCTTTTTATTTGTATTTGTAATGTTTATTTTTTTTTATGTTTATTTGATTTTCATTCTTGTGTATTTTCCTCCAGAACAATGTCAAACTTTATGGTGTGATTTGATTAGCAGTAAGATAATATTAAAGTAAGATTAAGCTGATAATTGATTTATGTAGAGGATTTTGTGACGAAAATTAGTTATCTTATTTAAAATAATAAATATCCATTTGGGTGCGGACAAAAGAAAAAGTTGTGGAATCATATTAGATCTATTAAATCTATGTCTCTCATAATTTCTATTTATAATGCTCTTTTTTATGTCATATCGTTTCGATCATCATTATTGTGCGGGAAAGAATTTTTCCCTCAACACGTATTTGATTTCTTTAAGGAAAATATTATGTGCTGCCATGGGAATCAAATCCTCTTAAAAAATCATAAAATAGCAGTTAAGATACGCTTCACTGTATGTTGATCTATCTAAACTTTACAAAACTTTAATTATATAATTTAGAAGAAAAAAAATCTTTACCATTCCTCGTCCAATTCCTAGAGTTAGTGCGTCTTTGAATCTGTATACATTGAACCATCTAAAATTAAATTTAATATGTTCATACATTCAATTGATTTTACATTGAGAATTATAACATAGAAAACTTTACAACTCCTCGTTCAATATTCCTAGTTATTGCGTCTTTTTGAATCTGTATACATTGAACCCATCTAAAGTTTAATATGTTGTTAATATATATATATATATATATATATATATATATATATATATATATAAAATTGATTTTATTGAGAAATTGATCATTTTGATGTTGAAATAATTTTGGTAATTTTCCATACGAAATAAAAGGTTTATATTTTATATACTCAATTCTACTATATTTAAAACTTTTTTATACACATATACCATGAATATTTGTAGAATTGAGTGTATGGAATATGATGGTGAATCGTTTGGAGAATGTGACTTCCAATTATAGCATGCAAATTTCGTTGGCAGGATAGTCACATTTGCAAAGCAATTTGCTTTATAAAGGTAAAAGTTTCATCTCAAATTGCAACCACATACGTCTGTAACCTAACTCCAGAAAGATTAAAGAGCTGCTAGAGGGGCATTTGAGAAAGTGTGAAGTTTGTGAAGACAGATCAAATCATTTTTAATATATATATATATACACATGAGTTGACACCTAGGCTGTCTTTATATTTGATATGCCAACAAGATTTAACTCAAGTCTACTTCCATAATGTTTTAAGACTGAAATTAATCAGTATCATTTTGCTTTCATTAATTTAAATTTATAACAAAGAAAAAGAGTCCATTACTTCCAATCAAATAAAGGGTGGGAAAGAAGTTATAGAGATTGCATTTCTAAAGTTTATGCAATATAAAGGGAAACTTTTGGCTTAGTTTGCCATAAGTGTATGAAGTAATATGTTTAATTTTTAAATTAATTAATTGTGAGTTTAAAGTTTTCATTAAGACATGTGTGAATTGTTTAGATTTTTAGAGCAGAACGAGAGTTGTGTCTAGGTGAAAATGGTGATAGCGATGGGTAAATATAGTATAAGTATACTAGGCCTTGATTTTGAGTTGTTTTCCAGATAGACGCAAACATATAGATGGGTGAGCGTATGGGAGGGATTATATATCAACTTAATATTTGTGTTGTTTTGGTAATTTCATGAGAAGATATTTGAGAAACTAATTGCAAGTTTTGGAATAAACCATAAATGATGATAATTTAGAAATTTGAAAATTTATAGGATGCAATTTGAACAAGATTAGAAAAATGTTGGATTAAATCATTAGAAATTATGAAGTAGATGTATTATTTTTGGATAATTTTGTAATATAATAAAAGTGTGATGTGGTCATATTATGTATTGAATATTTTGTAAGAGGGAATAATGTTCATTTGTCCAACGAGTAATATCAAAGAAGAATATGTTAATTGTGGACTTCGTATGTGAACATGGTTTTGAATTAATATTTCAAATTGATTAGTAATGGGTTTGTTAATGTTTCCTTACAGTTGACATTTTAATTTTAGGATTATTTTTTTTTTTTTTGACGTGATCTTTAAATTGTTACATGAAATTATGAGTTTTTTTAACTGAGAAAAATGTAAGAAAATTAGATTATTTATTTAAGTGTTAATTAATAGAATATGCATATTAGAGTTATTGGAATTTATTCAGAATTTTAAATTTTTGGTTTTAATATTTGCATACACCGTTAAAGTTATTTCTTTCTTTTTCATTTAGACAAGGTATGTTGAAATAATATCGCCAAGTTTAATTATTGTATTTAAAGTATTGTTTTTTTCAAGTTTATAATTCTGTGACGATTGTGTTATTAAATTGCGTTTCAAAAATTTAGAAAAAAATATATTTAATTGTTTTTGACTTTGTCTTTAAAGAGATAATAAATGATAAACTATCCAACATACACTAACAATTTCTCAATGAAAGATTATGAAAATAAAGATTAGTTTTAAAATCAATTTTCTATTATCATAAATAATCTTAATGTTTCAACCTCAAATTTATTAAATTAATATAATTAAAATTAATTAATTATAGCATCTGAAACTTTAAAATTTAAAATTTTTTTTACAGTTTTATTTTTGAAAAATGTTCGCGAGAGTTGCGGGAAGAACTCGTTCAAATAAAATTATATTTTATCATAACTTTAAACAAATCTTATTATATTGATTCCATTATCATATGTGATCTTAGGTGTCAGATTAAATATTTTTATATTAATTAATTTTTAAAATAAGATAAAGCGGTTTAAATATTTACTGAGATTAAAATGCTAGTAATATATCTCATACACATATTTTCTTTAATGGAAGGAAGAAAAAAATCATTTGACTTGCTCCTTAACTAGTAAACCAATAATTTTTTTAGGTAAAAATAATTTTACTTTATCGGTAAAATTAATTATGAAAATTTAACAAAACAAATAAAATTGATATATAAAAATTAAATACTGAGTTGGATTGTAGAACAACCGACCGCTCTTGAAACCAGATGCAGACATGAAGACTTTAGCCGACAAAGTTAAAAGATTATGTATTAAGGTTTTGAGATCATAAAGTGTATATTATTTGTGAAGGCTGTGATTTATCAAACCTATTTGAATTATTAAATAATTATATATGACTTTAATTTTTTATATATTACCAATTCGAAGGTGTTATATATTCAAATATGAATTTAAGTTTTATATTTAGTAAGAATGTGAAAGTCGATTAATATAAAAAAGAAGATTCACAAATTTAATGGTTTTTTATTAAAGGTGGTGTCGTTCTCTTATGTGGTTTGACTTAGTTCTCATTGTGTGAGATCTCTTTGATTTTGTTCCCTCGGATTATCCAACAAGTAATATCAGAGCTGATGGTTTGTTTTTGTCATCGAACGGATGGGTTCAGTTTGACCCTATATCGAAATCTTCGTGATGGAGGTTTCAGGCAAGTCGTGTCCCGTCTAAGTGTGTGAACGGTGGTACAAGTAAGGAGTCGTTTGTTTCGACTCGAGGGAGAGTGTATCAATGTAGAGAAGGGACTCTCTCTTGAGGGAGAGATTGTTAGGTATTTAAATGTAAATTTAAGTTCCATATTAGATAGGAATAAAAAAGTTGAATAACATATAAAAAAGAAGACCTATAAATCTAATGTCTTAAGATTTTGAATTGAAAGTAATCTCATTTTTTAAGATTTTGAATTGAAAGTAATCTCATTTTTTAGCTCTGTTCATTTATCCAAGAGAAAATTACTTTATTGTAATATTGAGTATTGTTAGATAGAAAACTTAACAAAAATTTTAAAAAATTATAACTGATAGTTGAAATGTAATTTTTTCTAATAGTATATTAATTTAAGTTTCAAAGTTTAGTTATAATTTGACTTATTTAATATTTGACATGAAAAAATTGATGCAATTTATAATAGTAAAAAATATATATAGATTAAAATAGCATATTTAATTAATATTAATTTATATATATAATAATTTATTTATGTTGATGAAAAAATTCATACCTATCCTGATTAAGATAAATGAATAAATTTAAAATGCTTAATTATTCATGTGTTCATAGTCACATGTTTTGGTAGATGAATACCTTTATCCATACTTTAATTCATTAAGACTTGTTTTTAAATTATTGAATTTGAGTCTAATTATTAGGGTTGTTTGTGATGAGTCTTGTCTTATTAAACTGACTTGACCTCTAACTAATTTTAATATAGTTTAATAATAATGCTATATTTCATGTTATCTCCACGCAGTTTAGTGTTATACTTACATATTTTTTTAATATGCATTAATTACAATATCTGTAATATAATTTTCTTAACATTATATTATATTTATTATTTTTAAAACTTTACATTAAACTTACTTGATTTAATTTTATATTTTTAATTTATAGTTTGGTTATATTCAGTCCTAAATTATATCTCATTACATTGATTTTTGAAATTCAGAAAAATTTCAAACACAAATTTATAATTTTTTAAGGTTGAGAAAAATAAGTTATTTTGATTTACAGTCTACAAACTTAAAAGATGATACCAATAGCATATATTTAGAAATCATATTTAAAGAGTGAGAGATTTTAAAAATTTAAATAAATCCTTAAAAATTTTAGAGATTTAGAGTTTTTTTAATTTTTAAAATTAATATAATGACATATGTTTCTTGTATACGAGAGAGAAATCAGTAATAAATAAAACTTATATAAGAGAGTTCATGATATCATATTTTTCTAAAATTTTTAAATAATAAATTTGTGGATTTTTTTCTATTTTGTTTTTTTTTTCTTTTCTTTAGTTCGAAGGAAAACTTCAACTCACAACAATAATATTACTCTAAAATGTAAGTTTTTTCTATATTGATAAACTTCTTCTTTAACTGAAAACATCTTTTAATTACAAATGTCTCGAGTATTTAAGTTGGTGATTTTTATTTGTATTATTGTTTATCACAACAAAACACATTTATTGGAAAAAGTTAATGTATTAAAAGTCTTTCTAACAAGAATTTTCAGACAAATATATCCTGTTAAAACAAAGTAAAAATCATAATTAATATGTTTATGGTTAAAAATATTTTCGGTCATAAAAAATATATTAATATAAAGAGTCTAACACTTGAAAAATTATTAAAATTAAATATAAATTGAAGTTTGACATTGAGTATAAATAAAAATAAATAAATAAATAATATATGAAAATTAAAACCCACAACTTTATTATCTTCTATATCTCCAATGAAAATACTATCATAATTTTGTATATAAGGTTGCTCAACACTAATTATTATTAACTATTATATATAGTCTAGGGAAGATTAGTTTATTCTCAGTTATATAGTTAATATAACTTGAATCGCCATTTAAAAACATAATTAGTCATTTACACTACTAATACTAATATATTATGTGCATACTTTTAAGCAAAATAATGGTTAGTTCGCTACTGCAAATTTAATAATATAATTTTGGTTGAAATTCTTTATGACTTTAAATAATATTTTCATAGAAAGATTAATGATGTTAATATTGTATTGATTGACTAATTAAAAACTTAATTAAAAATTGAAAAAGATAATTTTTAAAATACTATTGTATTAATTTTAAAAATATTTATGTTTTTAATAATTATTATAATGTTAATATAAAAATAAAAAGGTTGAGTTTGGTCCTAATAAGTTTTAATAAATTTAAAATTTTTAAATTTAAATAAATAATTCCACAAATAAATTCAAACTCCACCAAAATTAAACAAAAAAAAGAAAAACTCTAAATATCTATTGGAACTTGTAAAAATGAATTATCTGATACAACTTACCGTGAGTTGGTTATTTCAAAGGTTAACTTAACCCGACTAATTTATTAATAAACTTAAATAAATAAAAAAGACAGATTGGCTCACTTACTTTAAAAAATATATATAATTTTTTAGTTATTTATTATTCAATATATATTTTTTCTAATATAAAATATAAAATTAAATTTTAAATTACTGAAATAACCATAAAAAACTATTATTTTAATATAAATATATTGATAATAAAATATATTAAATAATAATTCTAAATATCATATATTAGTGAAGATTGTTAATTTATTTTGAGATATTCTTCAAACAACTTAACTCCATTCGTGGATCAATATTAATAGATGGCATAAATGTCAAATAATTACTACATCAAATAATGAAAAGAGAAAAAGAATTAGAGAGCAAAACGAAAATCCGCGAAACTGTATATTTTATTTCCTTCATTTTCTTTTATTTATATTGAGTTGTATTAGAATATTTTATTTTTGTTTTTTTTTTATGATAGGTTAGCGAGTCAAGTTTTAATGAGATAAATTCAATTTCAACCTATACCAATATTTATAATTTGTTTTAGTCTAGCCAAACTCATTCTTGTGATGAGTTAGATTAATTCAAGGACTTTAGCCACTTTCAAAACTCTACATTTTATAAACATATAGCCACTAATTATTCTACAAACCTGTTAATGAGTGGATGCGCAGGACCCATCACTCATGTCCAAATTTTTTTATTTTGGTGCTATGATTATCGAGGTCTTCTTTCAATTTTGTTTAGACCTTTTATGATTGCAATTAATGTAGGAGATTTGAAGGACTGAATGATTCAAGATTCTATTTGTTATAGGATAATTCAATATATATTTTTCCTTGTCAAACTTTAATAGCTAATATACTTGTACTAATTCTGTTTGTGGTATCCAGCTTATTGATATGAGGACAATTTTCATACCCCATATAGGAATTAAATATGAGCTACGTATGATGATGTTATTTTTAAATATATTTTAAGATTCTTTTTGAGATACTAAAAAGTTTATATATATATATATATATATATATGATTGTACTTTTACATTATATGAAATTTGTTATTCAATTATCCTTCTTAATCTTAACTTTTTATTTTATTTTATTTTATGTAATTTTTTTATCTTATTTTGTGTTAACAATTCATACAAATTAGATAATATATAGGAAAAAGTTTAAGTCTAATTTATCTTCATAAAATTAATTTATACATATTATATATCAATTTTATTTATAATCAATATGAAATCTTAAATATATCTTTTCATGTCGAAAGTATCAAACACAATCGAGAGATTCAAATAATGAGTGAGTCAAAAAATTGAAATAGACTCTGATATATATTTTAAAAAAAAAATTAAGCCTAATTCATCAGTTTAGTAAAATAATGTTTATTTCTCATATTCAAATAATGAGTGACACAAAAGACCCAAATCTGGATTGAAATAGACTCTGATATATATTTAAAAAAAAAATTAAGCCTAATTCATGAGTTTAGTAAAATAATGTTTATCTCTTATTTATATATTATGATTTAGTTTTATCTTTACTTAACATGTCATGAGTTTATTTAGATATAACACACCATGAGTTCTAGATTTTGGATGTCTTAAGTTGATGTTAGTCTCTGATAGAAATTGTTTAATATGTGTTTTCTGGAATATGTAAGTAGATATCTTTTTGTAAATATATTTTAATATATGGATCCATGTCTGATAATTGTCATAAACGGGATCACGGGGACGGCGATCCAAAGGAGAAAATTAAAATTATTTGCAAAATTTAGGAAAAAGAGTCGTCACCATAGTTTATATGAAAAACTATGGAAAAACCAAAAAATTGATAGTTTAAATGGAAAACTATGGAAAAATTAAAAAATTGATAAAACAAGTTTGCGAAAACAGGATTTCGGGTCCGAGAGTCGGTTACGTGTAGGGAAGGTATTAGCACCCCCACAACGCTCGTCATAAGACGGTACCTTCAATTAAATAAATAAAATAAGTGTGATTTTGTAAGATGTTTATTTTTCCAAAGAAAAAGACAAAAATACAAATAAAAATAAAAAAAATATTTTTTATTTTTATTTTGGGAAGGGGTCCAACAGGGTTTGACTTTGCTCCTACTTATCTCCATCAGGGATGGAGAATCAGCGTTACGTAATTCTTTAAGAAAATTTAATTGTTAAGAGTGTTTAATATTTTTTTTATATTTTTATAAAACTTCATTTTGAATATCGTTATACGCGTACGATCTTTTAGATAATCTAAAAGAAATTAAAATCTTTCAAATTAAATTCAATGACGCAAATGACCATTTAGAAATTCAAATTTTATTTAAAAATCCAAAAAGAAATTAAAATCTCTCAAATTAAATCCCATGACGCGGTAGGAATTCAAATTTTATTTTTATTAAAAAAATATTAAAGAAAGAAAACTTATAAAAAATAAAAAAACTAAAACGTGCAAAATATAAGCTTAAACTATGGAGGTACACAAATAAAAAAGGTTACAGTTTTGGGCTGGCTTCAAAGGCCCCAAATTATTTTTTTATTATATTTTTTTTAGGTTAGGGATGCAATGGTAATGTAGGGGGGGCGAATAGAAAGATCCGGACTCCTCAAATAAGGTTATTTTTAAGAAATCTTCTTTAGGGATAGAAGGGTGAAGTTTAAATATGGTGTTGTGAGGACTGGTGTTGTCTCGCGAGGGTTTGGTCCTTGGAGGTGCGGCGGAGCTCGGCGATAGGTTGTAGTGGAGGTGCATGGTGGTGGTTGTGGCGGCGGGAGGCAGTGAGGTGCAGGGAGGCGCGACGGAGGCGTGGTGGAGGTGCTAAGAGACACGGTGAGATGTAGGGAGGTGCGACAAGGTGCATGGGAAACGCGGCGGTGGGAAGAAAGATTTGTGGTGATTAAGGTGGTGGCATTGTGGAGGTGTGTGATGGCGCAATGGAGGTATATTGAAATTGTTTTGGGGTAAATGGAGTGGTGTAGAGGTGATTTTTAGGTGCTGTTTTTGGGTTGTGTTGAAGGTGAAAGGTGATTATGGGAGTTGCTTTTGGTACCAAAAACAATAATTAATAAATTGATAAATTCCTTTTTTACTTTTGTCCCAACTTTACGAATCAAAACTCTTGGGAGCATAAAATACATGGAAGAATGTATGAAAAGATTATGAAATTTTTTTATGTAAGAAATAATTTTTTTTTTGTGTAAAAATACAAAATGCTATAAAGAGTAAAAGGAATTTTTATTTTTATTTTTTATCTTTATATGAAAATGAAATGATGAAGAAATAAAAAAAAATGTCACGGGAAGATAATAACAGGATTTACAAATTTCAAAGATTTATATGAAAATTTAAACCTTACAAATCATATCTGATTGTTCTTTATTTATCTTTATTGTTTTTATCTTTATTTATTTATGAGAAGTTGAGATTGTGTGAGAAGTTACAAAGAGTTGAGAGAATTTTTTATTTATTTTTAATTTGTATTTTTTTTAATTCTTTTGATTATTTTTAGTTCTTTTCTTTTCTTTTATTTTTTAAAGAGATGTGTTTTGGAATATCTCATTATCTATTCTTTTACTCATCTTTTACTTCTCGATCAAGCTTGAACAATTTTGAACAGTCTTAAACATAGCATAACTCACATAACCAAATCGTCAATTTTTTTTATATTTTTTAGTTTTAAATTATTTATATTATTATTTATTATTACATAAGGAACTCTTTATTCACATTTTTTTTATTTTGATTATTACTCTTTATTCTAAACACACATTTGAATTTATTTATTAATATTTTTTTGTTTTATTATATTTATCCGGATGAAATCGGATGTTAAAAATAATATATATATATATATATATATATATATATATATATATATATATATATATATATAAATAACGGACTAAGTTGAATTATGATTCAATTGTTGAAATGAATTGAAAGAGTAATGGTGTTATGATAATTTCATTTTAGTAATTTATTTCTAATTGTTACTTGTGTGGTGACCATGAAAGATGTAAGTACTCTTAAAATTAAACCTGCTTTAAATTATCTTTTCAAAAAATATATATATAAATATGATTATACCATGATTAAAGTTTTTCTTTTTATTTCGTTGAAGTATTTGTTATTTGTTGGAGACCTTCTCTTAAGTTATAGCATTTTTTTAACTCTACAACTTCAACTCCTTTAATTACTAAAAACAAATTAATTTAAATTATAATTAATTTCAAAATAAAAACATATATAACCCTACAATGAATAGTATATATTTATATATCTTTCTTAATTATTTGGAATGAGATTATAGATATTACTTCATTTAATCTTATTTTAATATAATACATTTTTAGGATACTTATACAAACCAACAAAAATATTTCATTTAATTTTAAAATAACAAATATATCTAATTCATTTATATTATTTTCTTCATATTACACATTAATATCAAATATAAATACTTATAATAATTAATAAAGATAAGTAAAAAAATAATCAAATATTTAATGAAAAAACCAACAATTTTTTCTTAAATGTGCTACAAATGACAATAATATATTTAAAAGTTGTGTCAACAAACTAAACCATGCAAAAGTTTAATTCCTTGTTTATTTTAGGGTGAGTCCTATATACAAAGACGGATTTTGGGGGAGACATGTGATCTATGAAGAAAAGAGAGTGTATTCTCCTATTACAGTGAAGAGAAATAGGGAAAGACATGTTAATCATTATAAATGAATTGAATTGCATGCCCTTATTTTTTTTTACATTTATGACAAAGATTATGTAGCAAAGATTCCTGACATATACTTAGAGATTCCATTGTTGACCATGGTGAGGTTTGAACTTACCATTAAAAACTCGTAACTATTGCGTGTCCATTCACATTTATATATTATTAAAAGACCTTATCTCTAGTTCATATAGGATTTCCAACACCCCTTCACATGGAGACTTTTCAACTTGTGCGTGAGACTATATATTAAGGGTGACCCTATAGCGGTTGGCCCAATAGGCTCAATAACCTTGCTAGGATATGTTCTTATACCATCTTAAGAAGTAGACTTTAAACCTAACTCAACCTTACAAAACCGGCTTGTAAGATAAGGTTTACACCCACTTATATATTATTGAAATGCCTTATCTCTAGCCAACGTGAGATCTCCAACATCAATGTAGATATTTAACTATGTAGCTTTCAAAACATAATAATGAACTAGAACATGATATATGAAGATTTGATAAAATGCAATTAGGCTTCTAATCAATTATAGGGAGTGGATAGTCGATTATGCTTCAATTAGGAAAGCATAATCCACTGCCCACACCCAATAATAAATTACACAACTTATTTTTGTATTTTCAAACTATTTTTCGTGGTTTTGGTTTGAGTGGGACTGTGAATAAATACATACATTTGATATTATAGTGCTCTCAATAATTGATACATGCCTAGTGTGTGTATGTGTGTGTGCTTCGTGTATATGCGTGTGTTGTGTGTGTGTGTGTTTGGTGCAAATGCGTGTGCGCACGCGTGCTTAGTGTGTGCGCACACGTGCTTAGGGTGTGTGTTTAATGTGTGTGCGCGCACTTAGAGTGTGTGCCTAATATGCTTATGGTATGTATCTAAGTATGTGCACATGATTAGTGTGTGTAACAATCACATTTTATTAATTATTAAATAATTTGAAATCCTTCTTTTTTATTAGAAGGATTCAAATTCATCAAAATAATATTTGTTTTATTTTATTACTTTATTACTTTATTGGTGTTAAATGATTATAAATATCTCTCTCTTATAAAAAAAATTAATGAATTTTGAATTGGTTGAGTTAATTATTAAAATACAGTCTTAATTTGTGTAGAAATTGAAAAATTAGGATATTTGTAAAATCATGAAGATATATATATATATATATATATATATATATATATATATATATATATAAATAAAATAAAATTAAAAAATAATAACAATAAACTAAAAATTGAAAATGGTAATTGAATTGTATATAAATTAAATATTTATAAAAATATTAGAATAATTATTATTAATAATAAAATAAAAAAATACTATTTAAATAATAATACTACTAATAAACTTATAAAATACTAATGAAATTAATGTTAAAAATTTAAAATAATGATAAAATCTTAAAATAATAATAATCAAAATAAATTTATAAAATAATAGTAATAATAATAATAATACTAACAATAATAACTTAATTTTAATTTAATTTTATGAAAAAAATATACATAAAATTTAGATGTATTAACAACATTATATAATTCACGGATCTTATTTGAATAATACTTTAGCCAAATGTGTATAATAAGTATAGATAACTTATCATTTATACACAAATAAGTAATCTTATTTCATTTTAAATTAATTTTAACCATAAGGATAAAATTATAATTTTGTAATTTCATCAATAATTTTTTTGAACAATTACACCGTCGTATCACTTATTAATTTTCATAAATTTTTTCTTTTATTTTTTTCACTTCTCACTTTTTTCCTAAATCTAAATAATCTTATCTTTTACCCTCTTTCAACAAATTCATCATTTTTCTTTCCCTCAAATTCATCCCTCAATCCAAATAAAGCATAAAAAGATAATTTCAAACCACTTTTAGTTAATATAATAACTATTTTAATTTTGATCCTTTTAAAAATATCTTATTTTGCTACCTTTTTTCATTTTAGTTTCAAATGCCAAGATTTTTTTGATGTACTTTTATTTTTAAATTTAGTTTCCTAACAAAGTTCTTATTTGTGTGGATGATGACGAGGCAAAGATAGACGGAGATTAAAAATAACACAACTAATTTTATTTAATTATCAAACTGAAACACAAAAATTTCAAAAACTTGAGAACTAAAACATGTCGGTAAGAGAAACTCCTTCTGGACACGGCATAAATAAATAAAAACATATATGATAAATTTTAAATCCTAAATTTTAAATACAAGACAACAAAAATAAAATTAATCACATGTAAGATAAAGTTAAATAACATTTCAGCTTAAAAAATTTAGTAAAGGAAAGAACTGCAGACCTAAATAGTGGGACATAAAATGCATAGATTTGAAAACAAATCCCAGGAATCTTGGGGCCATTGTATTTCACCCATGGTCTTTTAGATGCAGAACCACAACTGGACAATTGAGACCCGCAACTACACTAGTTTCACTCCACACTTGACCTTCCAGAAGTGCTAATTTGAATCCCCAAGTACATTGAATTAAAACATATAAATTTAACCTATTCACAAAAGCCCCCATGTGGGACTTGGACTCCTTCTAGTGTAGACATTTTTCTGTCTCATTTCTATCAGAAAATTTTCATTTTTAAACAAATATGTAGAACTTGCATTCAAATCTCAAACATGATATAGCTTTATGATCTGGTCTATCTTAGCTCGACATACAGGGCAACCCCATTTCTTTGATTTCACCTCGTTCAAGCAAGACATGCATCCAGCAACATGACCACAGGGAATGCATGCCCCTTCTGCTGGAGCATCTAAACATATCACACATGATGAGCCACTTCCACTACCAGTTTTTCCTTCTACATTAGGAAGCCTCTCAACATCTGAAGATGCCATATCAATGGGGCTTAAATCAATTGATGGATACTGAATGGGACCATCTGTTGGAATATCATTGGAGATTGGTGGAGCCGATGGATTGAAATCCAAACCACTACCATTCACATGGCTTTGGAGGTGCTCACCATTTGGGGATGCATTCACAGGGTTAGCTTCTTGCACCAACTCACTATCACTTGTGTTTGAATTTGGTGTGCCAAGAAAACCATGATTGCCTGTATTCACTGCACTGCTTGAAGAGCTTGCATCAAAGTTTGTTTGTGTATCAGGAAAGGGTGGCCTCTCCGGCATGGCAGTCTGAAGGGATGCACTGATGGCCATAGCTAACTCTGTGTCTTCTGCAGCTGGTGGTGCTGTGGGTGGACCTGTAGGCACATTGTTTTGCAAGAATGCTGGACTTGCCTGGAAGATCGGAAGAATAATGCATCAAGCAATGAGCAAGGAAGTCATGCATCAAAATTCAAAATTTATCTGAAAACCTTTATGAACCTTTTTGGAGTTACAAATGAACTAAGGTGAAATAAAAATCAGAATTTGTTTTAATGATAAAAAACAACAAATAGCAATTGGTCCAAAAGAAAAATGTCCGTCAATAAATAAAAGGAATTAAAAAAAATGAAAATGGCTGTAATAATTTATGCTACAAAGATTCTGAGTTTATATGAAAAGAGAATGTTTGCATCCAGATGAAAAGGGAATCGGAGTGTTTTAACCATTCTGAATAAACAAAAGCAAAGAATGTTTGCACTATGCACAATGTCTTAGTTCTCTGGAAAATAACGAGATAGATAAATCTTCCACAATTAATTACATTATAACCTTAATAGTTGGTAGATGTTAGAAAGAATTACGTTGTGGTTTCAATGAGAAAAGGACCCCTCCATCTTTTAGTATCACATTTATAGAGCATCAAATCTTGGTGTGAAAGTTGCAGAAAACTTAATTTGGCCACTCAATAACATTTTTAAAGGATATGTTCAAATATCAGAAATGAATACTGTAAAATGATGAGAACATTGTCACACGAGATCCAAGTGGAATAGTTAAAATGGAGAAAGAAACTGGGAGGTAGTTGTTATTTTAATGTACCTACCGAGCTTGAAGGCAAAACAAAATTCACGTGAAATTCCAGTTAACTTAAAAAGCTATAATGAGTTAAATTTTTTCAACTTTAATAACTTAGAAGTTATAGTGAATTATTTGTTTCCAACTTCAATTGAGGTTAACTCAATTTAATTTTGCTTAAGTGAAATATTTGGCTATATTATTATACAGTGAATGGTAAAGGAAAAAGAAGAGAAAAATGATATATTAGAGCGCCACGGATAAAGGAAAAGTTTACAAAAAAATTGATTGGGAATGTACAAAGAAGGCTACTAAAAGCATTAATGAAGAAATTATATCCATGTTTGTTAGTCATGTCAGAAAGGAGAGCAGACCAAGAAAGACACTATTAACAAGAGATTTCATGATGACTATATTGAAGATTTAATTAATCATTTAACCGAGTCTAATGACCTTGTGTGATTTACCCTGTCTCTTTAACAATCATAGAGAGAAATTACGCTATTTTGCCAAATTAAAAGTTATCCTTAAACCTAAAATTTCAGAAACACGTAATTGACATTTAAGGTATCTTAATCACTTTCTTCTTCGGGGAAAAAGAACAGTACTCTTCCTTAGGGGTTTACATTTGAGTAATAGACAATCATCATGAACTACATTCCAAAGAAAAACTCTCAGAATACAGAGAATAGTGATTTAAAATTACTCTCAAAGCAAAGCAAAGCAAAGCTAACAATCATAATAGAATCAGTCTACATAGCATGTGACATACCTGAGGAATTCCTTTGCAAGCATTAGAAAACAATGTAAGTTGTAGCTTCTCATTCTCACTTGCAGGCCCTAGTCTAATGCGTGTTCCTGGACAGAAGCAGACAAATAGACAATGCCAAAGCCAGTCAAGAAGAAAGCATTTCTTGTATGAAAAACCATGGTTGTCACACTCTCCAGTTAAGGCTCAGTCTTTATTCTCAAAAAGAGTTTAAGATCTTTGGACAAAAACAAAATTAAATCTTTTGCAAACCCAGTTTTTTTTCTCAAACTCATTCAATTTAAGGAAGCTTTGTCAAAAATCAGTTAACTCCAGATTAAACCAGTTTTTTCTCACAAACTCATTCAATTCAAGTAAACTTCCGAGTTATAGGATTTCCACATGGTTTGAGAGTCAAAACACACATCTTTTGTTGATTTTGTTGTGTACTTCAGTTCAGTTGCCTCCATTCTCCGGGATGAATCCAGTTTATAAAGCTAATTTTATATTTTTTTATCCACATTATTTTCCTTTTGCTCTATTTTTAGGGTATGAGAATAATTTTATGTTTTAGATCCTTCGATGTTTCCTTTGAGTTCTGTTTTATTGAAAAAGTAATAGGTCAGCATAATATGACAGTTGGTTCCAGAATTGAGATATGTTTTTCATTTCATCACTTCTGTTTGCTACATTACGCAGAACATTCAATATTAATTATGGATTTCCATTTAATTATATTTAAATATGCTACTTACTAATATATATTTTCTAGATGAATTTTTAAAGCATGTAAACTTTAATAGAAGTTTAGATTCGGGTTTACTATTCTCCATGAGTTTAACCAAATCTTGAGTCTGACAACCATACAGGAAAGGAAAAAGAGCAAAGTATGAGGGAATACTAGTAGTGTGATCAACAATTGTCACTGACGGATCAGACTGGTGTAGCTTTGGTTCTTGTAAATTGGCCTTCCACAATGCAATAACTGCACGTGGTTGTGCGTCCTGCTTATTTAATTTCATGTATCAAGGAAGAAATGAAGATTCATATAACCACATGGAAATAATAAAAGCAGTAAAGAATATCCAAAATAATAAAAGCAGTAAAGCACAAACTCTAAGTCTTAGGTAAAGGGCAAACATATATTGTTAGAAGCATTTCAATGTAAAATGATTCAGTATCTCAAATATCTTCTTTTTTTATCGAAACAAACTCTAAGTCTTAGGTAAAGGGATAACATATATTGTTATCTTCTGTGTGTTGCAAATGTTAAGCAAAGGTAATCAACAATGAATACCTGCAAACTAGAATATATGGCAAGCTCCAATTTGTAAGGTTTGGTAAGAGTTCGGGAGCCCACCGGTAAAACAACCACCCAACTGAAAATAAAATTAATCATTAGTGAGCATAATCACCAATTTTATAAACAAATTTAAAAAACTAATTTGCAGGTTGCATCCACTGAGAAATAAAGGTAGAACAACTAGCCATAAAATAGCAAATTTTAAAGTGAACTTAGATACTTCAACAATATGTCACATGATACCCACACTTTTTTCGATAACAACTGAGGGGCTACTACTTCTAGAAACCCAGGTCCATGAAACTCCCGCAACCAACCAGAGAACAAGCATAGATGACTCTGCAAGCCAAAAATCATCATTTGAAGAACTCATGCTTTGGGTGTCATGATAAAGAAAAGAAAATCGATTTTGTTACATTACAAAGGTTTTGTACCTCAATTGTACGAACAACATTGCCGTGCCCTTTGGCCCTGGCAACCTCAAGAGCAGTTAGACAGTCATCATTCAGTATTAAAGGATTAGCTGCAAAGTTGATGGGTAAATCCCATGTAAATAAGAGTTTCTAGAATTCAAATGAAACAAAAGTAATCATGTATTGCTGATTATAGATACTTGACCATACCTCCATGCAAAAGAAGTAACTTGATAATACTTTCAAAGCCCCTTTTAGCTGCATGATGCAATGGAGTCCCACCATGACGACCTAAACAACACTTGAAAGTTAAATCCAACAGATGAGACCAAACATAAATCAAATTCAGTGTTCAATTTCCATTACAATTCTTGTTTGTTCCCAAAAATTAAGGATAGCGGTGCAGCAGATAAAAGCAAGACAACCATCTCAACTAAGGAATCTATAGGTCCTGTAAACATCTAAACTATTCCTATTACCAGAAAACTCTGAGGATTATATTGCTTTTACTACCAAGTATCACTGTTATCAAATGACAATTTACCACAGCATCCCTGTTTCTCAGAAATTGAAATAATTTAATTCACAATCAAAAGCAGTGAGCACCATTTCCCAACAAGACAATTAATGAAGCCAGAAACCATAACAAACCAAACCGAGAAGAGAACAATACCAGGACGGTATGCATTGACATTGGCTCCAAGTTCTATCAAAGTTTTCGCGACATTATAGAGATGAGGATTCATGCAAGCAACAATCAAAGGGGTCTTCGCATCTTTGTCCCTCCACTGCATCAAAGATCAACACACCAATCTCAATAAAAAAACGCATGCAACCGATCCAAACCTTGAACCATCAATAATAATAACAAAATTCACATTTTCCCCTGAAATTTTGCCACAGTTCCGTTACCTCTAGGCCTGCACCTTCTCTGTGGAGGCTTTTGATTCCTTCGACGTTCCCATAACTGACTTGCTGGTAGAGCAATTCGTCTTTGGATTGCCCTTGCCCCATTGGAATTCAGAAGCAAATTAGATTTTTTTTTTTTTGTATATAAAGATTTGGCAGAAGATATGAAATGGGTATTCTGGTAAGAGGAAAAGGAAATTGGGTTTGAATTAAATCAGAAATTTTTCCAGGAAGAGTTGAACTTTCCTGGAAAATGTATAAAGCAGTGTAAGGCAACAGGTAGTGAGAAAATATGATACGAGAATGGAAGAAGGGGAATAAGAATTATCATTGGGAGAGATGAGTGGGGCTATAAGTGTAAATAACCAAGCAGTAACCAAATCTGAAAGAAACACCGGATATGACAATATTAGGCGATAATAAAATATAATAATAATAAAATAATAATTAAACTTCGTTAACTGTTATGATTATAATCAATTTTAAATTTTCTTAATCGCAATTTAATATGTTTTCTGCACCATTAATAAAGGATTTTTTGTTTTCTGAATACAAATTCTTATCATTTTACTCTTTGAGTAATCGTTTCTTTAAACTAAAATAACTATATATAATAAAAAAAACTACCTACAAAATAAATGAAAACTACCTGTAATAAAATTATTAAAATTATTTTTATTTTTATAATTACTTACAATGATATTTTTTATTTAATAATATCTATACCATTATATAAAGAGACACATTATTTAATATTTTTTAAATTATTTTTTATTAAACAATTTTACCTTTAATAAAAAAATTATTTATTATTTAATAAAATAAATAATTAAATGATTTTTTTTATTTCAAATCACTAAATAACATTTTTCTAAAAAATATCAACTACATATTTTTTTAATACTATTTTTATACAATTATATATGTAAATCATTTTTTAAATTATATTATTTTCTTTTGAATTTTTAATTAATTATTCATAAAAAAATACCTGAAGTGTATTTCTGAAAAAGATATGGGATGTGAAAATATTAGGCAATAATAAAATGTAATAATAATTAAACGTTGGTTAGCTGTTATGATTATAATTGATTTTAAATTTTCTTAATCAGAACTTTAATGTGTTATGACTAATTATTATTATTATTATTATTTCTTACTAAAGTCAATTTTCTTGGTTATCTTAATTCCCCAAACCAACCGCGTAGAGTGAGAGTGATTGATTTCTTAAGAGAGAAGGAATGGAAGCTTTCTGGGAAGTTGCTGACTTCAGGTTGATTATATGCACCAATTCATCTCTTTCCACTCTAACAAATTCATATTTCAACCTATAATTGTCAATTCATAAGAATAATAAAAATGGCAAAACTTATTAATATTATCAAGATGCCTCTATCTATTTAATTTACAAGTAACTGAACTTTACAGTCCTTGAAACTTAATATTTAAATTTAAAGACAATTTTGTCAATGATTTTAATAACAAAGTTGAAGTTACAGTCACGTCTCTCTTCTTTCTTTCTATTTCTTTTATCTATCTTAAATTTTTTCTTTTCCATCTCTCTAACTTTTTTCCTTGGTATATTTCTTATTTAAAATTTTATCACGTCTCATTCTAACTTAGAAACTAATGAAAAAAAATATCAAGATACAACACGCGATGAAATGTCACAAAAGTTTAAAATTCAGTAAATAAAAAATATTAATTAAAAAAATACTCAACTTTTACAACCAAACATACAATGTAAATAATTATGAAACAACGTTGAATTCTTTATTAAACTAAACTAAAGATTTATGCATAAAAATCCTTCATGAATTGATTTGTGACTTAAAAAAACTAATATCTATATCAATCACTAAAACATTAAAAGATTTATATTTAACTAAGAATTTGTCTATTTAATTTTATTTATTTTTATCTTCATCCAAGTAGAAGCACTTCTTAAAAAAATAAAATAAAATAAAATTTCTTTAAACTAAATATTTAAATGGCTTTCCATAATTCAAAAAAAAAATCAATTTGTCAGTTATTCACAACTCAATAATTTCAATTATACCACACATTTTCAGTTTGTGATATTCATTATTCACAACTCAATAATTTCAATTATACCACACATTTTTCATTTATTCTTTTTACAATTATTTATTTCCTCTTCCTGTTTATAAAATTTACTTATTTACTTATTTTTTTTAATTTTAATTTTCTTAAACATATCTACATGTAAATTATTATTTCTTTAAATATTTACTTCTTTAAATTAATATCTTATAAATACACTTATATTTTTTAAAATAAATTTATTTTATGCATTTTTCCGTACTATTTGTTTTTTACAAATAATATTTTTCTCCCAAAGATCCCTTCCTCCTCTTTTTTAAAGGAAATAAAAATAAAAATCTAGCTTGAAATTCGGTTTCCGGGAAGACAAATTCTGACTGATTGGTGAGACTCCTTCCAACCACAGCTAGAATTCGATTCTTCGAATATCTTATTCTGAATTAGGGTAAACTGTGCTATGTGTGTAATTTTGGTTACGTAAAAATTTTCAACTTAAATAATCATATTCACTTCGTGAACCCTACCTATCTAGTACATTGATAATCTACTACTTTTATTGTACTATTTTTTTTTTCTTTTATAACATTCTCATATCATACATAAATAACTCAAATAACATAAAACACCAAACTAGTCTTTCTTACCTCAAATTTATTTGCTCTTTAGTGCTTAAAATGGCAGAAAAATCATGAACATCGAGAGAATTCTTTCATCACCTTTAAGAATTAAATCTTAGTAAAAATCAACCTAAATAAGTTCAATTCCAATACCATTCTATACATCTCAAAAATCTTTAACCATTGCATGCACGAATTTCGTTTAAGGAGAAAGAAAAAAAGTTTACATAGAGAAAAAGTTCCAAAATAAATGTTGTACATTTTCTATTTACTAACTAGAATTTGGTTTATAAGAAAAGTTGAATAAATAAAAATTGAACGAAAATAATGAAATAGAGTGGTTTTGCATGTGTTAAGAGAGTTGCTTCACTTTGTTTTTTCTTCTATAACTGATTTCATTCAACTCTACGTTATAAAAGCCAACTACACCGTCAAAAAATTATATTCTCATGCATATCTTGAATTAAAAATAGTTCATTTAGTTACTAAATATAAAATTAACTTTAACTATATTTTAAAAATTATTTTATACACTTATATTAATACATGAAAATAAACGAGTCATTGCAGTTTTAATGATTAATATTCAATTTCAGGGATTACGTTCATTGTTTACTCTTAAAATGATGATTTATACTTATTAATTATTGTAAATATAGTAAAGTTTAAATATGTTTTCATTACTTACAAATATGACCATGTTTGATTTTAGTTCTTTGATAAATTTTATTATTTTAAGTTCTAATATTTTATGAATATTTTATTTATTATCATTTAAATTAATTACATGAACACCTTTTTGAGATTTTTCTTAAAGTATATTAAGATTTATGTTTTTAAAATTTTACATAGACCTTCCTTTTGTTATAAGAACATTGTATCATCACCTTCTTTTTATATTACATTTCCCTTAAGTTTTTAAAACATTCAAACTTACTCCACCTACACCTAATAAGGGAGGCAAAATGATAATATTTATATTATTTATCTCTATATTAATATGAATAATCATAATTATACTACATTCTCATTAAACTAACTATAACAACCAATTTATCACGTTTACTTAATCATTTCATCCTATCAAGTTCTACTGATACACCAAAAAGTGACACTTGACTCTAATTACAGATTATCGTGCATTGAATCAAACTTAAAGGCCTACACTTGTCATGCTACTTCTCAATGTGAGTCTACACATTTACAACATGAAGGGTTTACCAATCTCTCATCATACTTCATGTAACAAGGTTAATCTATATGATCTTTTTTGTCTTATTATATTTCAAATCACAGTCGCTCATATGAGCCTCCTTCGACTCTCACCACCTACTGATTTTTATCTACATATGATTCCAATCCATAAGTAGAATCAGGATACCTCTTTGACGCAAATCCTTAGACAATGCACATCCTAAAAATCTGGACATGAGTATCTCCTTTCCTGAAGCTACTATGTCTAGATTACCACTCAACATCATTCATAAATATATACTTCTACTACACTTAACATTTAATTCCTTCAATACATGTATATCATAACTAAGTCTACATGGTAAGAATCACATTAATCATACATTATGAAAGATACTAAGTGTTACACATTTCAAAAATCAATCAACCAAGGAGAAATGAACACATAAAATAAAATAAAGTTGTGCCCGGTGCTACATGACTTGCGCTTAGCGTGGCCAAACCCGGGAGCACCCTAGACTAATCGTGCCTGGCACCACAAGTGTTGTACCCAGTGTCGCAACCGGGACGACGATCATAAAAAAGTTTTAAAGTTTAATAAAACAGAGGAGTCGCCACCATAATTTATTAAAGGAAAAACTATGAAAAAACCAAAAAAAACTCGGATAAGGCAAGTTCACGAAACCGGATTTAGAGTCCGGGAGTCGGTTACGTGTGAGGAAGGTATTAGCACCCCCACAACGCCCGCCCTAAGGCGGTACCTTTAATTAAATAAGTAAAATAAAAAAAAAGTGTGGTTTTTTTCAAAATATTTTATTTTTCCCAAAAATAATGCAATGCAAATGATAACAAAGAGAATATATTATTTTTTAAAGGGGGAGCCCGACAAGGATTTGACCTCGCTCCTACGTATCTCTATCAAGGATAGGGAATCAGGGTTACGTAGTTCTTTGATTAATAGAATTGTTGGTTAGTTTGATATTTTGAAGTTTTTGAGAGCTTGGAAAAAGCTTGTGTTTAAAAGTAAGGTAAATGAATGTCGTCAATACCAGGTTTATAGTTTGATATTTTGAAGTTTTTGAGAACTTGGAAAAAGCTTGTGTTTAAAAGTAAGGTAAATGAATATCGTCAAATACCAGGTTTAAAGCCTGGGCTTTGGGTAAGGTGCCAAGTTTAAAGCTTGGGTTTTGGGAAAGATGTCAAGTTTAAAGCTTGGGTTTTGAAGTAAGGTGCCAAGTTTAAAGCTTGGGCTTTGGGTAAGGTGCCAAGTTTAAAGCTTGGACTTTGGGAAAGATGCCAAGTTTAAAGCTTGGGTTTTGAAGTAAGGTGCCAAGTTTAAAGCTTGGGCTTTGGGTAAGGTGCCAAGTTTAAAGCTTGGGCTTTGGGAAAGGTGTCAAGTTTAAAGCTTGGGCTTTGGGGTAAGGTGTCAAGTTTAAAGCTTGGGCTTTAATGAAATCATGTATGCAAAAATGACAATTCTTGGTTTAGGGGTAATTTCAGAATTTAGAAAAGCGTGGGTGTAGGTATTAATTAATGGGTGTATGGGAAGTAATCCCACCAACCAAAACTTAACTTATGGTCAAGGGTATTATGGTAAATATGAGGAACTGGGGGTATATAGGGATACAGGGGGTGCGAAGAGAGACTCCTGACCAATGAGCCCACTTATATTGAGGGGACAACTTGGTAATTGTGGCAAAAGTGGGTGTCAGCTTCAAAAATGTAAGGTGCAAAGAACACACCCACCATCCAGCACCCTCCTAGGGTTTGGAAGGCTCGTGGAAGCCTGGTTCTAAGGCAGTGGGGTGCGGCTATCCAAGGCTGTGGCGGTGCAGTAGTCGACGGCCCACGGCGGGGCTCACGGCGGCGCCGACAGTGGGCGTCACCGACCGAAACTGCAGCGGCGAGGGGTATTTGTGGTGATTGAAGCCTCGGGATGCAATCTGGAAGGTGGCTTGGTTCGTTCTAGGTTGTTTTGGGGCACATGGTGACCTTGCATGCATTGGATATGCAGCGTGGGACGCTCGGTGACGAAGGCAAAGGTGGCGCGTTCATGGTGGAGGGTGAAGTCTCGGCCGTGATCCCAAGGTGGTTTGCGCATAGTGGTTACATGCTTGGGAGATGCAATGAGGTGCATGGTACGCATGGAGGTTGGAGAGAGAGTAGAGCGGTTCGAAGGATATGAGAGTGAGATGGCGATGGATTTGCATGGTCGTATGGGGTGTAGTTTGGAGGTTGAAGATGAAGAGATGTAGTGATGCGTGATGGTGGCTTGGCGCAAGAGTTACTTGCAAGGCATCATGGTGGTGGTGCTAGGGGAGCTTGCGAGGCATCATGGTGGTGGCGCTAGAGGTGCTTGGGGCATCATAGTGGTGGTGCTAGAGGTGCCTGCAAGGCACTATGGTACTGCGAGGGAGGGCGGTGGTGATGTTATAGAGGTGCATGGGGTCATGCTGATGAAGTTTGATGGTTGTAGTTTGGTGGCCTAATGATACAGGGAGATGGCAGCATAGTGTTAGGAGATGCAAGGCGCATGGTGATGAGGTTTGACGGTTATGGAGGTGGTTTTGATGAGGGCACATAGGGGCCATTGGTTTGGCATGGCGATTAGATGGTGCGAGATGATGGCGTGAGGTTATGCTAAGGTTCGGTGGTTATGAAGGTGAGTTGCGGGTTGATTTTGGTTTGTGTGGTGCACTGAGGTGCGTGGCGTGGTGTAGCGGAGGCACTTGCGGTTTGGGAGGTGCAATGGCTTGGCGTGTGTTGCGGCCTGCCTTGGTGGTGGTGTTTGGAGGCACCTGGAGGTGTGGCTGTTGGTGGCGAGGGAAAGGTGCAGGCTTAGACGTTCAATGGAGGAGAGGCATGGTGTGTTATAAAGGCACGACTGAATGGTGGAAGAGGAGATGCGTTGGTGGTGTAGGAGGCGTTGTCTTTGGTTAAGGGTATTAAGGTGCAAGGAGGTTTAGATGAGACTTGGGGTAACGAAGGTTGTGATGGCTCTTACATGGCCGGAGGTAGGAGGTATCATGGTGGGGGTATTAAGTGGCCATGACAAGTATTAGAAGTGCATGAGAGGCTGTTTAATGGGGTTGATTTTGGTCCGGGGATACAGTATAGGTGCAACGTGAGAGGTGCATGGGAGGTTGTTTGGTACTAGGTAACATGGAGGTGCAAGGTGCATGGTGGTGGAAAGGTTAATGAAATGTACATGGCGCCAGTTGTGGAAGAGGGCTTTAAGGGTACTGTTAGGGGTGGTGGCCACAAGATGCAGCTAGGTGCATATGGCAAGAATGATTGATGTTGGAGGTGTAAGCATGGGAAGGTTTATGTGAAGGAGGTTGATGGGGCGTTTTTTTCGTTGAGTAAAGGTGGAGATGCTGCTAGTAGTTGACGTAGCACCGTTTGTGGTGCAGAGGAGCTTGGTGGGAACGTAAATGTTGGTGGGGAGGAACTGGTACTGGATAGGGTGATGGAAGCGTGGTACAGGTGCAGGGGAAAAATGCAATGCCGAAAAGTGATAGACTGATGCATTCATGAAAATACATCTTGCCATAGGAATAGTTTGTGGATTTTTATTTTATGCAATGTGCAGTGAAGCTCAAAAAATCAACAAAAATAAAAAACATACCTGATACTAACAGTTGATCCTTTTTTCTTCTAAGTCCTTTTCTCTTTTCTCTCTTCTCAATACACTTTTCTTTTCTCCCTTTTTCGTTTCTCTGTTCTCCGTGTTTTCTTTCCAGTATCTCCTCCTTTTCAGAATGCTCCCCCTTCTCAATATATATCTTTTTATTATTATTTTCTTTTCTTTTTAAATCTAAGTGGTTATTATTATTATTATTTTTTTTTAAATATAAGTGGTTCAGAGCAGTTAACAAATCTTTGACTCCTTCTCACTGTTATTATTTCTTTTAAACATTTTTTAAATTAATATTAAAACGAATCTACCCAGGAATGAGACCTAAGTCACTTTTCAACGGTAAAATACAATTATTTATTATTAATCTTATTTTTAATTAAGTGAAGAACATGGGTTAGTGGTTATCTGAGTGGTTTAAAAATTGTTATTTAAAATATTTATTTATTATTATTATTTTTTTTAAAACAATACGTGAAGTTAAAGAGTGAGAACATGGGAGTTTACTGCCATTGACTCATTCTTTTTATTATTTTTATTATTATTTATTTATTATCTTGAACGTGCAAAATCAAGT
>Ga0209700_102633_pt1 | contig 35958 bp, 20 predicted proteins | sample SiratroredBW_FD_187528 | JGI IMG/M metagenome (GOLD analysis project Ga0209700, IMG submission 187528) | Root nodule microbial communities of legume samples collected from California, USA - Siratro red BW (SPAdes) (version 2) | ecosystem: Host-associated > Plants > Roots > Nodule | place: USA...
GTAATCCTTCAAAGAAGCATAAGGTAAGCAATTTGTGATGTTTATTAGCAATTAGTAAATGATATTGATGATTAGAGTAGTTGATTTGGGGTTTGGGAGGCTGTCGATGGCGAACTGGACGTATCTCTGTCCGGTTCTCAAATTTCAAAAAAAGCAAACCGAATGACCTCATCCTGGTACCTATTCAGAAATTTCAAAAAATCCATGAAATACAAAAATCTTACCTTTTTGTCGTTCCTTGCCTTCAATAAACACTGCACACTCTCTTACCGTTCAATCACCCTTGAAATGTTCAAAAATGACACCTGAGAAAGAATATTAGAGAGGAAACACACTAAAGTTTATGAGGGGAGACTATTTTATTAAGGAAGGGGCATTTATGTCATTTCATTGAGGGAATTAAAATATTATATGGTGTGCAGGAATAGGTTATGGGGGTGGAGGAAGAATTTGTCTATAACATTAACCTAATTTGCCCAATAAACAACAAATCACTTATTTTGAAATTGGTAGTGATTATTAATTATATCTTTACATGTTTATATGTTATAACTTTTAAATGTTTATAAACTTTAAGTTACAATACAAAACGATTTATTATACAAAACATAAGTTTTCCTATAGATAAATATTATTGGTTATTAATAAGATTAAGAAGTATTTATTGGTTAATATTAATAAATGGCTATTTCCAAATTAGGGCAGTACCATTCAAAATCTCAGACAAAAGTGAAGAAGATTTGAAAGCAAACTTTCTGTTCCAAAGTTCACAATGACAAACCACACATCTAACACAAATCATACAACATAACATAAATGTGCCCAGCTCACTCCCATTAGTTGCTGATGCACTTTATTATAGGCACTTAATACATAAGATTGATAGAATTAAGGGGTAATTAATGAGTCCCCATAATACATCAATTATTATTTCTCACATAGCAATAACAACATAACATAACATATGAGCTTTATTTATATTTGACAACTAATGATCTAGTTGTGCTCCTTAGTAAGGTAAGAATCAACTTTCTTGCTGACATGAGCTGCCAGTTGCAATAAGGAGTGAGGATCAGGAATGTGGTTTCCCTGTTTCTCAAACTCCATTGTCCACTGCACCACACTGCCATTTCCCTTTGGAGTAACTTGTAAATTAGCCTTGAAGCTCTTGTAATGTCCAAGCAGGTCTCCCTCTATAACCTTCAAGCTCATTTTTTTGTTTTTCCTATCTATGCCTTCAACCACCTCCTTCGCCACACAAATGTTTCCATCTGTTGTTGTCACACTAAATTTAGCTTCTTTATAAACTTATTTCTTTCTATTTTCTCTAAAAAATTTGATTTTTAATAAAGTCAAAATGAAGTGAACCATTTGAACTGCAACAGACATATCTGATGCTAAAACCATCTTTCTTTTATGTTCAAAGACAGTGATTCAATTTGAAAAGATAGAATATATTGTTGTCAAATGTTCTGCTCATTCCGGTTCTATTTTGAATTGAACATAAGTTTCAAACTAGATATTACTTGATTGTGATTAGGCCATTTTCTCCCACTTCGGAGTATATTTTTTTGCTAAATCACAATTTTAATAATCTCGGAAGTCTCATCGGTCATTTTTTATCTTTCTAAAGTTTTTGCAATATTAATATCCGGATATTCTAAAAAAAATCTTAATTTTTAGTTAAAATATTTATTCAAGGTATCGTAAAAAATTAATTTAATTCATTAAAATATGAAAAGTAAAAAAAATAAACATGTCTAAAACTGAAAACTAACCAAAATTGAGGATACTCACAATCAATAGTGTTATCTTTTGCTCGTCGAATATGTCTCATTAACTCTGCCCTCTTTGTTTTATTTATCATTCATTAACTCTGTCCTTCTTGTTTTATTTATCATGCTCCAAAATCCATATGTAAAGCAATAATGAAAATTCAAATGAAATTTTTATGCAGTTATGAAGACAAAAAGATTTCATGGATGGAAAGGAAGAAGTATGTAAACTTAAGAAAAAAGAGAGTCAGGTATAAAAGATATGGAAACGTTTATCATAATGTGAAAATGGAGGTTGAAAATGAAACGAGGGGGCTATGGCTGGAGGTCACTCTATAGTTTGAAGAGGAATTTAAACGAGACTGAATAAGTGATAGTAGTCATGGTAATTCTTTTTTAGTCAACAACAAAAAATTATATAAATAGAAATAATAAAGTTATCCCAACTTATATACAAATTACAGACATACAAATATATACATACATATATAGGATGAACAATCTTTCTCTCTAAAAAACTTCCACCAAAATATAAAAATAAGAAACTTTACCAAAATTCTTATACAACTATCATAACTCAAGAAAATATCAAAAACAAGTGGTTTATAAACTCAACTGTTACATAAGCTAACAACTCTCATGATAATGGAGGGACTTAAGACCAGTGTGTAGAGAAGATAACTTAGATAACTGGTTTGACAAAAGGATTATGTGGGTAGTAGAAGATGGGACTAAAGTGAAGTTCTGGAGAGACAATTGAACCTGTGAAGTACCACTGAATACAAGTAACTAGACCATACCTAGTATCAAATTGTAAGCATAATACCATATCTTGATACTAAAGATACGTGGGTGGTTAGATGATAGTGAAATTTGCATATAAGACACATACACTGCAAAGTAGGAATGTAGAAGCTGATTCAGAAGTCGGTTGGTTGGATAGAGTGCCGACAAAAGCAAAACTAGAAAAAAAAAATAGGAGTGAAGTTGAACAATTATCTGTGTAGACTTTGCCAAGTATTCTACGAGACTTGGTAAGTTTAGAGTTTTAAAGTTTTAAGGATTAAGTTTTAAAGAATATTTCTAAAATGGTGCCGATATCTTATTGTCTATGTGAGAGATTAAATAATTATAAGTAAGTTTTTGATATTTAAGTCTTATTACATATCATCTGATTTGGGAAATTGTTTTCTCACTTTTTTTATTGTTTTTATTGCTTTTATTTTATAAAGAAAGAACAAGTAATTAAAATTAACATAAAAAATATTTTATAATTTTTAACTTGATATTTATGTATTTTTTGGTGTATTTGTGTATTAAAGAATTTTCTTCTTGATATACATAAAGTGTTCTTATTTATATTTTTTTACTATTAAAAAAAACGAGACAGCTAACCATGTTCATTAATTGCAGTGTTGTGCAGGAAATATGGGATTTGTGTCTAGAAGGTGGACGAGAAACATGTGAGATAAGTTATACTAAGAGCAGGGAAGCAATATAGGACCAAGCAAATCTCGCTGGAAGGTTACAATATCTACCATGGAAGCACTATCTTTTACCTTTCAATGTGCCAAATGTAGAGTCTAGAGGTTCCAGATGTTGCCAATTAAGGAGATTGAAATTGAAAATTTACTTTAATCTTTTTTACATATCTTTAATAAGAATTCTTTAAAATATTCCCAACCATAGGCATTAAGGCTTCCCAAAATTCTTAACTATAAAAGTTACCATAAAGTTACGGAACTTTACTTTTAGGCTGCATGGTCTTCTTTTAATCCTTGAAAATAAATTGAATAATGTGAATAAATAAATAATAAAAGAATATAATGCATAAAAATAATATTTTATTGAAAAAGACCTTAAGCAAGTGTGAGGAATGTAATTTTCTGACAAGGTTTAGAAGTGGAAGTTTCCATACCATGTGTATAATTCCAGGAAATGATGGATCCCTCACTGCCCCACTCTCCTTTGTAAATTTGAACAGACTGTACTTTGTCAGGTGACATGTTGGCAATATGGTGTGGCCTGTTGCAAAAAACATCATAGAACTGCTCAGCTGAAGCCTTGATATGGACCTCAGTGTCCACTTTTTGAAGTTGAGAGTATGCCATATATTTGCTTCACTCCTAAGAAGGTATGACAAATATGTGGACAAATACACCTATATATATATACTTGTCTTGTTGGAATAACCTAGCAATATATATATATATATATAAAGGAATATGTGCTCGGAAGTTTCAGCTGAACCACCATTAGTGGTTTTATGGACTCCTATAGTAGAAAATGGATAACCATGATTTAAAGTTCATGCTCAAAATGGCAAATTGTAAGTGCTAATAGAATTTTAATTCTCCATGTTACTAAAATAATATTTTTTACAAATATATGTTTCTCTTTGACATTTTAATTAACTCATAAGAGAATAGTTGATATTTTTTTAAGTGAAAGGCTATGATGGGTTAAAGCACATCATTGATTAACAAAACAAAAACAAACTAAAGAGAAGTATTTGAAATATAAAAGGATTGCCAAAACTTATGAAAGTCAAAAAGGAATTGCCTAACAAAAAAAACGTTTGTTTTATTTTGAATAAAGTTATAAGCTATAAAATTAGAGAACAAATTCCACATTCTACCACGTAAGGAACGTTCAATATTAATATTAGAATTGACTATAGTTTATTGACACAAGTGTGACATTTATCCGACAATGTTACACATGATTTCAATAAAAAATAACTGAGAAAAGTAAAAATACGAAATAACATACTACAAAAGATTAAGAAGAGATTGACACGTTAAAAGAGATTTTTTAACTAAATATGTTATCTCAGTTCTTCCTCTTTTCTTTTTTAGAGCTCCAAAATCGATTCTTCCCCTGTTTCCTTCTCTTCTTTTTCAAAGCTCCAAAATCGGTAGTATAGAAAATAAGAGAATTACAAAGACAATTCTTGTAAGGATGGGTCCAGAAAAAAATAAAAATAAATGATCTATAATTTGTAAATCTAAAAAATTTAAAAGGCTGGATATTAGGAATGTACAAAACTTCAATGAAGCTTTACTTGCAAAGTGAAAATGGAGGCTTGCAATAGAAAGTATAAGAATATGAAGGAAAAGTACAACACTCCAAAAATAAGTCAGTGTGGTGGATGGATCTGAAAAAAAAATTGTGAGACAGGACATGAGAAAACATGGTTCGATAATAATATTACTTGAAAAATAGGAAAAGGAGAAAGTGTCAAATTCTAAGTAGATAGATGGATTAACGAAACAATTTTAATTGAAATATATCCTAGATTGTGTAGTAAGTCAATTTATAAAATGTCAACTATATCATATATATAAGTAAATGGAACAACAACAACTAGGAGTGGTGTATGAAGGATTTAGAAAATGTTACACCTCAATTCTATGGCCAAATTTTATGTGAGTAATTTATTTACAAGATCATAAACTTTCAAAAGAATATGTTTCCACACTAGATCTTTCTAGAATGTGGTTTTAAGAGATCATAATACTAATCACTTTACATGATTCATTTTTTGCAACACTGATGTATGATTTGTTATCCTGCAATAGTATTATGAGCAATATCTCTATGATTCTATTTGTATTTTATACAAAACATTGCGATAGATTTAAGTTACAACCAACAATCCTATATTACATGTGCTGACCAAGTGATTAGCTAGGTTAAAAAAGAAAATAAGAAGGAAGTACTCTAAGAGCAAACAACTTTTATGGAGATGACACTGTATAGTGTATGAAATACAGAAGATGGACCATACCTAAATCTCTTTAGTGATACAAACTAATACACCTATTTTAGGATGCCTCAAGTATATATGTATTTTGGAAATTCAATCTTTTTTGCTGTGGTCATATCATGTTTATAGAACATTAGACCATAACTTAATTCTTTATGATTGAAATGTTTTGATGGCCTACTGAAATTTTTTATTGGATCTGGATGGATGATGTTCATCATCCCACCCAAAGGCTAGTGATTGATTCTGAATCTATATTCTTTTTCAAATTTATACTTGTATAATTTTAATTTGTAATACAATTGAAGTACCCAAGTATTTCCGATTAATATATTCTCTTTTTGCTAAAAAAATCATTAACCTTTATGAGTGAACAAGGAGTAGTTTTTCAAGGTAAATGTTGGGAAGTTGGTGTGTCTTGTTGCATAGGATATCATAGAACTGCTCAACAGAAGCCTTCATACTCACTTTGGTTTCCAGCTTATTGCCATTGATTCGCTTCTAAGAGGGTGATAACACCAATTCAAAGATTTATCTAATTATAGTACACAAATATGCCTGTTTTATAGGTGAAAAAGCATTGATGGAGCATTACCTTAATATTACAATAATTAGGAGAATAATTATCATCAAATGCCACTTCTATGGCATTTTGGCATTAATCTTAATTTTGAAATATTGTTAGTTGTTACGGAATTTGTGCTCGGAAATTTCACCTGAACCACAGTTAGAGGAAGCATCTGCTTTGTTATCCATATTCTAGCAAGGATAAAGATGCTGGCATCTCTAATTTTTTTTTATCTATCTTATAAGGGATGATAGATCATGAGAAGTTTTTTCTAGTAATAAATTATCGTTTTTGGAATCATAAATTCTGGTAAACATGATTTATAAAAATAACTAAAAGCTGTTTGGTTTTTCACTACTATATATAATTACAAGTAATTTATATTTTCTCATATTGTTGGGAAAGTTAACAATTTTGTAAGAAGCTGAACTTAAAAAGCTATTTTCAAAAAACATTATCTTTAAGGAATATTACTTTTTAAAGCACCAATCAAACCTTGAAACAAACATCCTTAACTTCTCATTTATGAGAAATACTACCTTTTTTATACATTAAACACCCTTAGTATTTTTATGTCTCATTTTATCAAATTGTTAAACACCCCTAATATTTTTATGTGAAAATAAAATAATTTTTCTCAATCATAATAAAAAAATCATGGGATTTCTTATTTTACATATTTTTCTCATTTCTATGTCATAAAAAGTGACATTAGATAAAAATAAGAGTGTCGTAATTAATATTATGAAAAAAAAAAACTAAAACAAATCAGACAACTAGAAAACTGGGAATATTGTTCTACCCTCCACGAACTCACGTAAATAACAGAAAAGTTTTAATTGTGATATATCAAATTCTTGGAAAATTTGCTAAAAATAAAACTCAGCTGCATAATACTACTCAGCCCCTTAATTGGGTCATTAATGTACAAGTTAGAAGGGTATAATTCCAAAAAGGAGAGACTAGGGTTTGGCATTCAGTTAATTTGTTCACAAAGTCCAACTAAAAGGCACTCACAATTTGAGACAGTTTTATCTACAGTTAAAAAAACTTTTGTTCTAGAAATGGTTTTGATGCAAATGCCATTAAAAAAGATTTCACAAAGGTTAAAAGTTATTATTGTACCTGTGCATATACAACCATATTCTAATTTTAACCAATATAGCTATGGAATATGATAATGCATATACAGCCATATTCTAATTTTAATCATTATGGTAAGGTATATGATAATAATTAATAAGTATTATTTTTTTATCAACAATAACAAATTTTATTAATAAAGGATAAAAAAATGCCTCCAATCTATATATAAAAATAATAGAATAATAAAAATGAAAGTCATTACAACAATATCATCCCTCTATCATGTTCATTTTTAAACGGTGAAGTACATGGAAATTTGGTCCTTTACACATCTTACATTACCAATAGTTTATCTTGAAATAAAAAATACTTAATCTGAAATTTCATTATGATCAAAACATGGTTGACGGTACAACTTCATCCCACTAGTACATTTCAACAACGTGTACTTGTTACAATGTCTTTGGAATAAATAACATTAAACATTATGTTGATCTTGTGCTTCCATTCATGTTCATTTCTATTTTTTTAGCAGAGTTTGAGCCTTGTAATGTCTCCAACATGTTTGATCCGAGTGCTGATGTCATATAATAATTAAAAACACTTGTTCCATGAGCTTCTTTGTTTTATGTTTATGTACCAGCAGCGAAAGTGCATGGCTACCATATAAGTCGTGTAAGTGCAACTAGATATTTTTAGTGTCACAACGTTCCAAATTAATAATATAATAGATTTTAAGTATCATATATATGATGTAAGGATTTAATTTTTTCTTAATTTGAAATTTATTATTTGTAACGTGTACATTTATCTTCGTAAAATATAAATTTTTATATTGTATCATAATATAAAATATAGATTTTTTACCCAATAATATAATAATTGATAGAATCATCACTTATTTTTATATTTAATAGGTTTTTACTCGAATTGATCTGAATTATATATCTATATCAATATTAACCTTTTCATTAGATACTAATCATCTTATTAAGCAACATAAGTATTTATGAATGTGTAATAAATGTATTATAGCTTTTGGTTTTGATGAAGAACTTCTTTAGGTTGAAGATTCAACATTGTGTCGAGATGTAACTAACATAAAAATATAAATTTAATATAAAACTTATTTTACAAATTGATTTTTGTAAGATGAAATTAAATTTAAAGTCTCTTTTCTAATACAAATTAAAAAACACTACATAAAACAAACTTCCAAAGTTAAGACATAAAAATAAGAGCAAACTTTATATAGGAAATGATCTTTTAGCATATCTTAACCAAATTAGTGAAATCATCCAGTATAAAAAAATAAATAATCCGATTGATTAGAAAACCATATGTTGTGGTTAGGTGATTGTCAAATTGTTTACTTTATTATGCGTTTTTTACTTGTTCAATATTTGTATTGTACGAAATATTAGGAAAGCGATAGATACTCACCCTTATAATTTTTTAAGAATAGATATGGAAACACAACATATATATCTTTATTTGAATATTGCGTAATATATTATATTAAGACTTAAACAATTTACTCTGATCTGGAATGGCTAGAGTTTCTTTTAATAAATAAAGTTTTGATATAACAAATATGAACAAAATTTTTCTGATGTTTTACATACTACTATTTTATGTTATGAACCTTTTTAATGTGTGTTTTATGAACCTTTTAATGTGTTTCATGAATTTATAACATCATCAGATGTTTTAGTGGTCATAAAACAATCTAGTAATATGATTGAGTTTGGTTTATCTTATTAATATTCATGCTAAAAGGTTGTAATCATATACATGTTTTTTGCATAATTAAATACATGAACAGTAAGTTTATAGGTGATTGCAATTGCTTATAATAACAAACAACATCCAATTGCAATGTTTTTTATTTAATCATGCAATATAGAAAAGGAAGTGCAACTTTTATACATATATATATATATATATATATATATATATATATATATATATATATATATATATATATATATATATATGTATGTATAAAGGGATGTAAAAGAGATTCACATTCATGGATATTGTCTATATTCATCCTGATTTAATAAAAAACCCGCATATTAATTAAATATGGATATGAATATGAATAATATTTAATTTTTTAAATTGAGTATAAAAATAAAAATAAATATCTACATACTTACTTAATCTGCATCCTTATATTCATTTTCGTTTTAAATTATTAAATTAATGAGTTTGTTAAGTAATTATTAAATTAATTAGTTTGTTAAGTAATTATTAAATTAATTAGTTTGTTAAGTAACCTAAATTATTTATTTTTATTTTCTTTTTAAGAATTTATTCTTTTGTTAATATTGTAGGCGTTTTATTTTCTTCTCCAGTATCAATTTATCTTTTTTTTTTCTAATTCATCATATATATTTTTTTTTATCTTTTGTCTCTAATATCATGGTAATTTTCTTTAATTTATTAAAATATTTACAGTTAAACAACTCAAATTAGAGAGAGGTGAAATAAATAAAATATTAAATAAGATGCCTTTTCATCTTCATTATTTTCAGTTCTTATACATTAGCCGATAACTACTTATTAATTCAAAATTTTAATAATTGTTAAATGTTACATATAAGTTTGGTTAACAAAAAGAAAATTAATTTTAGAATTTGTATCTCTCAATAGAAAGTTGTATACTTCTTCCATTTTTATTTATAAGACTTAATTGCTTAGTAATAAATACTAATAAATTGATCTTAATTTGTTTTTCAAAACTACTTTCAATGTGCAATAGATAAATTTTTCTTCACTTTAATATCAAATAAAAAAACATGTAATTACATCAAATAGAAAATAAAGTATTAAATAAATAAAAGATAAATTTTTAACTTTAAGCGAATAAGATATTAAAAGAAGAATGAGACAGATATGTAGATATGTGTATGTGATGTATTCAAATATTTTTGGTCAACATCAAAATGAATTTAAAAAAATACCCACTTATACAAGTTTATTTGTGATCCTAGTAATTAGCAAAAATGTACACTAAAGTAAATTTGCTTAATTTAAAATATTAATTTAACTCAATTGGTATATAGCACAACTAAAATATCATTTCAATGTGAATTTAATCCAAATTTGGGACTAAAATTTTTATTAAAAACCAACTATTTTTTATCCTTTTTCCTTTAAAGGAAAACCATTGAAAATATATTCCCTTTAGCAAAGTAATTCATCTGCAATTAAGATTTATTTAGTCAGATCATGGCATTTTTCTTTTCAGTTTGGATTAGTCATACATCATTTTCATTCACCTAATTTTGTTAATTTTGTGGGGATTGGTTCAACAACAATATTAAGGTCATTGATGAAGGTGGGATCACATATATTAGGAAATTTACTAAATTGGTATGATTTTTGTTAAGCATATATTTAATTAGAAAGTATATCCCTAAAATCGAGATATGTTGCATTAAAATGTAGGAACTATGAATGTCATTTTAATATCTGGTAGCAACTATGAATGTCATTTTAATATCTAGTAGCATTTGATAAACAAACAAAATAGTACGAAATATTTTATTATTCTCATTTCTCTTTTAAGACCAGTGACGGCTCAAGGCTTTAGGAGGCCTAAAGTTATCCTTGAGTTTGTGTTACTATCATGAGTTTGAGAATCAAAATTATTATCCTAAGTTTAAAAATCAAAATTATTATCTTCCTTTACTACTTTATTATTGTCTTCACCTATATTTATATTGTTATCTTCACCTAAATTTACATTGTTATGTTTTTCATCTAAAGAAGACTCACCTGTATTTTCTAATTCATTTTTTTGTTTATTTTTATAAATTTATCCATAGTTTCTTTTTGTGATTCAACAAAAAGTTCAACTCTTATTTTTTTTTTGAAGTTTTGAATAACCCGATTCAAGTTTTCTAGTTTCCATATTTATATATTTTTATATAAAATTAAATATTATAATATATATCACACTGAATATAACTTATAAGTTAAAAAGATAAAACATGATTGTTAAGACATTAAACTTTATTGTAGAGTCTGTCTCCTATTATGATTTGATATTGTTCTTTGGTATGTCTTTAAATATCATTTGTAACTTCTATTATTTTTTCGATCCTATCGTGTGGTATATCTTTAAACGTAACTTCTAAATTCACTTCCTTAAATCTGTACAAATTATTTTAAGATTAATTAAAAAATGGGATTAATTGATTAATCTCATATTATTTTTATTGAATATTGATCTCTCAAAAGGAGTCAAAGTGAACACAAATTCTTCCTCAATCAATCTACTGCTCAAAATCTCTAAATAAAGGCACGCACATAAATGCACACTATAAAATGATTAAATATGAAATGAAAGAAATTTGAAATTGGAAATAAATTGAAAGGAACAAATAGAGAGAGGAAGAAAGGAGATAAGTAAAAAAAGAAGGAGAGAAGTGGAAGAGTGAGACAATGATATAAAGAGATAATACAATCTAATCTGTTGGAATATAGGGAAGAGACAAATTAGAAAGTTTTGATAGGAAAGATTTCTTAACTGTTCAATTTTTTTAAATATTATTAATTTATTAGAAGAAAGTTTCAAGAATATTATTCATTAAATAGTATTTATAGTACCAATATAAATTTAAAGTCATTAAATAATATTTATAGCACCAATGTAAACTTAAAGTAAGATAAAATATTTAAATTTTTAATTAAAATTTTGTTAGTATAATTTTAAAATTAAATATTTTTTATCTTATAATAATATATGAGTATTAATTTTTTTTTAGGCATTTGACGCCGGTCTAAAGCATATTAAATTTTTTTGAGGCTTTTGTGGCCTATCTAAAATATTAAATTTTTTTGAGGCCTTTGAGACCTTGAGGCCTAAAGCGGTTGCTTTAACTGCTACGGCCTTGAGTCACCCCTATTTAAGAGTTACAAGACAGGAGCCTCGTGCTTCGTTTTAGCCTGTAATATCGATCTTGCTAATATATTAAAACATACTAAACTATATAAATATTTTTTAAATCTTTAATTATTAATTAATATTATTAATTAAATAAATTAAAACTAATATGGTAAATTGCTTTGTTATAATTAATATTTGGAAGGTTAATGTATCTATATCTTTTAAATAATATAATAAAAACAATTAATATTCTAAATTATTTTTTATTTCAACTTTTTCAGTTTAAAAAAACAATGAAAATTAGACCGAACAAATCAAAACAAAATGAGTCAATCCATCATGGTTTTATCCTAATATATAACAAATTTTGTTATAAATATTTTTAGAACAAAAAAATAAGAAGAAAAACGAAAATTAATTTCTCCACTAGTCAAAATTATATTCCATGTATAACGTAAACATATATATGCAATAAATAGGCTGTTAAAAAAACAAATATGCAATAAATAGAAGAAAAAAAACATAATTTTTTCCAAGTTCAATTATACTGATAATGCAAGATTTAAGCAAACGGAATATGAAATAAAGAAAGAAACTATTGAATTTAAAGGAAGCAAAGGAAAGAAAAATTATGGTTTTAACAGCATGGTATCAAAATCTGTTGTCTTACTCCTAGGCAGTAGGCACAGCAAGTTGTGGGGCCGGTGCAGGAACAGTTTGATTGAAGTCAATGGCAAAATGTTGGGCAGGTGGTGCTTCATCTTCCTCCTGTTGCGGTTCTCTATAGAAGAATAAATCCACCATTACATCCCAGTTGTGAGCCGGAGGAATAGTACCCCGCTCTGCAGCACCATCCGAGCTAAAAGCCAAAAGAGACAACCAATGCTATGCTTCCCCTTATTGTTCGCCGGAATCCCAACGTCAACATACCGCATCGGACATAATAACAATATCAATATCAATTATAGGACATGATAACACGAATCTATTTAATTTAAATATCTTTTTATATTATTCTTTTTTAAGATTGTATTAGAATTATGTTAAAATTGTCATATGTTTAAAAAATTATCTTTTGAATTGAACCCTTCGACTAATATGTATCCTAAGAGTGTCAGATCATAGATCAGATATTAAAACGAAGTAAATAACCTGATGATCTGTTCTTGGATCAGTGAGAATTAGAAGACGAGGCTCATTGTAGGATGTCTGCATCTGATTGGTGAATGTTCCAGGAGTGTGCCTTCCTGCAATTGAACGAGCCCCGATGTACTCAGCAAACTTAAGAACTGCCCTCTGACCATAAGGCCTGGCGGACTGAACAATGATATCCTGTGGGTTCTCAATGGCAACAATAATCCTGGCGGCCAGGTGGAGCTTCTCCAATGTTTTCTTCAGGTTAATTATGTGTATACCTGAAAACAAGAACTAAGAACAGTTAAATGATCAATCTTAAAAAAATGGAAAAATTAATGAAAGAAGAAAAATAAAAAGGAGAATTTCAGAATTGAGAAGTGACCGTCAGTGCGGCGATGGGAGACGTAGCCTCGCATTTGGAAGTCGCAGTTTTTCGTGCCGAGGTGAACGTCGGCGGCGAGCATCATCTGCACGTCCGTCTCCTTCTGCGAGAGTTGGCGCAAAGGAGCGGCGGAGAAGGAGTCGGCGGCGGCCATGGCTCCGGGAATAGGAGAGGCGGAGTTAGTGGCGTTGATGCGCTCCCAGAGGATTGGAGTAATTAGGGTTTCTAAACGTTTTTCTTTATAGATATTTATAGACAGCTGCTTGGAGTAATTAGGGTTTCTAAACGTTTTGCTTTACAGGCAGTTGCTGGGAGTAATTAGGGTTTCTAAACGTTTTACTTTCTAGCTGCACGATACAAATTGATTTCTAATAAATTATTAATATGTTAAATCTTTATGATCTTTATTTTAAAATTTATTTATTAAATATTTTTTCTTTTTAATTATACGTGAAATTGAGTCACACGATGGATAGTACAATCAACGTTTCTATTTCTAATATCTTGTACGATTTAAAATAAAATATTAATAAATAATTTTGATAAATAATAATAAATTAACTAACATTAAATTTGTTATAACAAAATTAAATATTTAAAAATAATCATATGACAGTTTCATTTCAAATAAATATCCTAATAGCAAAATATTTTATTTTAATTAATAAAAAATAAATGACCATTAACATGTAACATGGAAGTAAAAATATCATAACATTTTATAGGAATCTTAACTTCCATTATAATCCATCAAAGTACCAAAAAAAAAAAACTTAAACCCTCTTTTATTATTATTACCATTAATTTTTTATTTCTTAACAAATCAATAAATAATGTTTTATTTTAAATAAATTTTTAAAAATACTGAAAGAAATATAAAATTTAAAAAAAAAATTAAAAATACCAAGCATCAAACAAAGATCTCGGGTCTCTTAATAAAAAAAACTCAATCTTGAATCTTTGTCTCTATTAATCCCTCTTAACAAACATTTTATAAATTAGAACTATATAAGCCCTTAATTTTCTTTAATAGAAATACTTAGAAACAAAGTCAATACTTATCCGGATAAAAAAAATATACTGTTTTTGGTTTATTAATTTTTAATTATTTTTTTATTATTTTTATTTAAAATATATGTGCAATCAATGCTTTCTATTTTTAATATTTTGTTGAATAAAATATTAATAGATTGTCTTGATAAATAATAACAAATTAACTGACATTGAATTTGTTATAATAAAGCTAAATATTTGAAAATAATCAGTTTCATTTCAAGTAAATATCCTAACAGCAAAATATATTATTTTAATTAATAAAAAATAAAATAATCATTAACATGCAACTTATTACAAAAATAAAAACTTATACCGTATAGAATCCACATTTATCGTGTTTATGCACATGAGATAGAGAAATTATTTAATATATAAATTTTAAAATAATAATAATAAAAACATGTTGGTATGTTAAAAATTTGTTTAGTGTAAGAAGTAATTTATATTAGGAAGCAACTGTCTCTCGTATGTTATCGAAATGATAAGGGAAAGAGAAACAATGAACACAAAAACCCTAATAATAAAGATGACGCAGATACCTTTTTTATTTTCAAAATTTTATATGAATTGCATTCATTTTACACTTATTTTATTCAATAAAATATAATATAATAATAAAATAATAATTTGTTTTAATATCAAATTATTATATTTTATTGTGTACGTTATAAAAATATCAACAGGCATTTTATATTATAGAAATCTCTTCTAAATTAAGTAATATAAAATTAAAATTATTTTAAATTACATAATTTTAAAACATAAGAAAATATAGTTTAAATTATGTACTTTAAAATAATTTTTAATTTCTTGCTAAAAATTCAAAATATTTACTTTCCAAACATCGTGAAATGAATAACGGGAAAAGATTTGAATTTAAGGTATAGTAATAGATTATTTACAGAAATAAAATTTAAAATTAAAATAAATATTAATAATTTATTCACAGGAAGAGAGGCATAGGTACACTTCAAACAGGTCATCAATAAACCTGTCAAAGTTTTCATAATTAAAATTTATCGGTAAAGACAATTTTATTGATGAATACAAATTTATCTATAATTATAATTTTTTAATGATATATTAATATTTGTTAAATAATAATCAATATTTTTTTATTTCTTTATAGAGTTGATTTCTTAATGAGATGTTGACAAATAAACTATTTCTTTAAAAAAAGTAGAGTAAGGTTTACTATTATAATGTTTTATTTTTTAAAAGAAAATGATTTTTCATTTTACTTTTAGTTACACTTTATTTTTAATGGCTATATTTTTTAGAATTACATCATATTTCACAAATATTATGTCACTTTCTTACATTGAAGCAAATTATATCATTGAAATGAAATTAGTTACTTCTCTTTTAAAAAAACATGAATCTGGATTTCTAAAAATATAAACTATTTTTAGAAAAATATAAATTTAGATTAAAATTCAATTATTTATATTTTTAAAGATATGATCCATGCTTACCCAATATTATGCATGGACTTATCACATTCATTATGAATTAGTTAGAGACATGATTTCTAATATATCAATTAGTTACATTTTTAATTGTGTTATAAGAGTTAGGTGACCCTTAGAAGAATGAGATGTTGATTGTTTATTGTTTGTTGATCAAAATTATGTCTTTTTGTAAATCACTATTCTAAAATGATATTTTACATATTGGTTATTTATAAGTATTTACATCGATTTTAGAGATCATAAATGTCATCGATATAATAAGTTTAATAGGTTTTACATTAATTGTTGAACTGATGCAAAATCAAAATATTTTACAATGATTATAACAAAAACCAATATAAAATGTTCCATGTAAATAAAGTTAAAAGCTTGTTGAAGAACAAATTATATTGACTATTTGAGGCAATTGATGTAATTGCATGATATTCCTTCAATAAGTTTTTAATTGGATTCTTCTTGTGCTTGTATTACTGTATGGAACACGAGACCAACAATGACATTGCTCCTTGGTGGTAATGGAAGTTGGAGGCGTTATCATGAGAGACTTACCTTTTGCTTCGAACATGGGAACACCAAGTTGTAAAATATAAATTATTATATTATATCATAATAAAAATATAGATTTTTTATTGGTTTTTTTTTTCATTTTTGTGTACTTTTCAATTTTAATTCCCAAAATAGGTAGAAAAAAATTATTTACTAAAATGAGCAAATTCTGCCAGCTAGATAGGCATAATTTCAAACTGATCAAAATAAAAAGTGACATGCTGGCGATTTCAATTAATGACATTAATTAAAATTGTTTCTCTTTCTTCAATCATTTTTTAATTATTTAATACTATGATTCTTAAGTTTAACAATTAACAAAATAAATAATAATAATAATAATTGTCAACACCCGATTTTGTCCGGTAATCTTTTAAATTAAAGCATAATGATAAAAATGAATAAAGAAAAAAATGAATAATAACATAAAAATATATTTATTAGTTTAAGCTTTCTTGAAAAATAATAATAATAATAAAATAAAAATTGAATTTTTTCATTAAAAAAAAGGACTAAAAAAAAGAAAAGGTAGTGATTTTAAAAAATAAAATAAAATAAATAATTAATAATAAAAAAACGAAAATACCAAGAAAATAACAAAAATATCTAAATTAAAACAACAAAATCTGAAAATTTAAAAATAAATAAATAAATAATAAAAACAAATATAACAATAAAAATAACTGCTTCCAAACTTGATTTACAAGTTTTAAAAAAATAATAAATAAATAATTAAAAAGGGTTTTGCTTAAATAAATTTTATGAAAGTAAAAAAAACAGAATAGTTTAGATTTTTTTCATCAGTTAATGTTTTTTTTAAATAATAAAAATAAAATAATAAAACAAACAAATAATACAAAATTTGAAAAAGAAACGATAAAAGAAGAAGAGAGACTCTTTCAACTCTCTAACTCCCCATAATCCCATAAAAATATCGATCATCCCTATTCTTTCTCCAACAGAACTAGACTAATTATAACGAAAAAACATAAAAGAAGGAAGAAAAATAGAAAAGAGGATCACTGGTAAGGGGAGAACACGTTAAAAAATAGAGGAAGAAGGAGAAAACGAGAAGATTTCGTTTAGAAATGAGATAATCATTCTTGAAGAACCAGTACAGGTATGTTTTGTAATTTTTTAAAATTTTGTATGGTTCTCAAATATTGAATCTATAAACCTGTATTTTTATCTTCTTGTGATTTTTTTTTATTTTTTTTCATCATCTTCATGGTTTCATTTCATAAATAAAGGTAAGGATATGGAGATAAAGAAACAAAAATGTTATTTTTTTTGCTCTTCATGGCATTCTAAATTTTAAAAATAATTAAAAAATCTATCACCACCTTCCATCTTCTCTCATGCAACACTCAAGAACCTAAGTGAGTACCCAGCAAGCATGTAAAACACAACTCAACCACCTGAAACCATCTCCGCAACCACATAATACCCTTAACAACCAAGCCACAAGTCACCAAAAAATCATCATCAGTGGCCACCGCTCCATAATCAATCCGTTCAACACCCAAATAATAGCCAAACAATATCCAAAACAACACAATTTTACCCCAAAAACTGCATCACTTTACCTCCAAAACAGCCCCAAAACGATTCCCGCTGTCACCGTCATTTTTTTCGCGCCGCCACCGCCACCACCACTGCACCCCCATTAATTAAGTTCCGCACCCACATACTCCACAGTTACCAAAACGCCCTTAACCCAAGTTCTTATTGGTGGGGTTACTTCCTGCACCTCGTTAATTAAGTTCTACACCCATACTTCTCTCAATTACCAAAATGCCCTTAACCCAAATTGAGTTTCTTATTGGTGGGGGTTGCTGCCTGCATCCCATACATTTAGACCTGCACCAATAATTCTTTTTGTTTCCAGAAATGCCCTTTTAGTTCTTTTTTATAAAAATAAAGAAAATAAAAAGTTGACATATTGTGTTTATTTATTTTCTTTTTTAAAAAAATGTTTTATTTAACTTCCAATTATCTTAATTTTAATTTGAAAAGTTATGATGACTCGATTGAATTCTTAAAATGGTCGTTCGCACCGTACGAAAGTTCAATTCGGGAAGTTTTAACTTTGATTGGAATACCAAAAGAGTGTATCTAAATTTGAAGTTTACTCTAAAAAACATTCAAAATAAAAATATATAAAATTTTCAAAACTAAAAAATATTAAACATTTCAACAACCAAATTTTCCCAAAGAACTACGTAGGAGCAAGGTCAGATCCAAATCCTTGTCAGGCTCCCTTTTTTTAAAAAAAAATATTTTTGTTTGTTATTGTTTGCATTTTATTTCGTTTTTGGGAAAAAATAAATATTTCGAAAAATCACACTCAGATTACTTATTTAATTAAAGATACCGTCTTAAGACGGGCGATTACTTATTTAATTAAAGATACCGTCTTAAGACGGGCGTTGTGGGGGTGCTAACACCTTCCCGCACGTAACCGACTCCCGGACTCGAAATCCGTTTTCGCAAACTTGCCTTACCTTGTTTTTGGTTTTCCATAGTTTTTCCTACTAAACTATGATGGCGACTCCTCTGTTTTGAAAATTAAAATAAATTATTTTTGTTCGCCGTGACCCCGATTGCGACAATAATAATAATTATTATTATTATATAATTAACAAAACTATAACATGAATATTAAAAGATACAAATTTATTTAAATTAGATTCATATGAATTTAATTTAAATAATAATAATAAGAATAATTTCATACAAATTTAATTTAAAAAATAATAATAATTATTAAATTCACTTATTATTAATTATATTATTATTATGTTATTTTATTTTAATTTAAAAATAATAATAATTATATTAAATTCATATGAATTATTTTTATTATTATCATTATGTTATTTTGTTTTAATTTAAAATAAATTTGTATGTCTTAATTTTTTTACTATAGTTTTGTTAACTATTATTATTAATTTTTTTAATTGTTAAAGTAACAAGTGCTAAATAATTAAAAAATTATTTGTTAATTATTATTATATAATAATTTTTTTTATTAATTGTTAAACCTAACAATCATAATATCAAATAATTAAAAAATGATTGGAAAGATAGAAATGATTTTAATTAATCTCATTAATTGAAATCGCCGGCATGTTACTTTTATTTTGACCAGTTTGAAATTATGCTTATCTAGTTGGCAAAATTTGCCCATTTTGATAAATAAATTTTTTTCTATCCATTTTGAAAATTAAAATTGAAAATTACACAAAAATGAAAAAGTGGAAAAAAAGCCCTTTTTATCCAAGAATATATTTGCAAAGACATACATAATAATTAATAGTGTACAATTTAAAATCACCACTTATTTATATATTTTAATAGGTTTTTACCCATATTGATCTCAATTTTATATCTATATCAATATTAACCCTTTCATTAGATACTAATCATCTTATTAAGCGACCTAAGTATTTATGAATGTGTAATAAATGTATTAGGATTCTCAAATTGTTTTCTTAATATAATTTATTAAAAATTATAATACATGTATAACAATGTGCAATAATTGGTATGCGAGACTTTGAGTCTCCTTTTTCCTAGTATCACTCTCAGCTTATTATATGTACAACATATAATTATTTTAAAAAGAGTTCAGAGTGGCAGAATCATAGTACCCCTCTTTGCATCCATCCATGCTTACATTACCACTCAATAATTAACTATAATGAGCTTATATCTTTTGGTTTTGATGAACAACTTGCTTAGGTTGAAGATTCAACATTGTTTAAAGATGTAATTAACGCAAAAAAAATATAAATTTAATATAAAACTTGTTTTATAAGTTGATTTTTGTAAGATTAAATTAAATTTAAAGTCTATTTTCTAATGAAAATTAAAGAACACCATGTAAAACAAACTTCCAAATTTAAGACATAAAATTAAGAGCAGACTTTACATAAGTAAATGATATTTTAGCATATCTTAGCCAAATCAGTGAAATCACCCAGCATAGAAAAAAATATAAAAAATAATGGGTGTACACTATAAGGATCAAAATGAAAGAACCACAAAAAGTTGTATAGCTAAGGATGAACATGAGTAATATATTTTCCTTTGGCATGTATCATGATGGTACTAGAGGTGCGATTCATAATGTTTTGGTACAAAAGCAAAAGATACCTTCTTCATTAGTCTATTTTGCTCAATGTTGTCATTGTTATCTTACAATCATTACAATATATGTCCAACATGGACAACAATATATATGTTTTTCACTTTGAAAGGAAGAAATGTTCTATTAAATTGTATCTCTACTTCACTCTTCATCCAATATTTCTATGTTTTAGCAGAAGCTTCTCTATCTAATTTAGTGCGCAAGAAATTAATTAACATGAGATAGTTAACTTAAATACAATTGTGTTTGAACAAATTTTTCTACCAAAAAAATTTTAAGATAAAAAAATCATAAATTAAAATTAACCTGTAATAAATTAAGTCATAAAAAAAATTTCATTTGGCTTTTTAAATTTTTGTTTTTTAACTTATAAAAAAATATCTATTTTACCATTTTGCTTTTTTTTTTTTTTTTGGAGAAATTTTTAAGGGAAGCTTGTCTTATTATTTCGTATGGAGAGAAAATTTGAACCTTGGAAAACATGAATCGGCGTGTGAAAATTTTGGTGCACGAACTTTTGCAAAGGGGGTCAATTTTCAATCACGTCAAATTACCATTGGGATGAGGGATTAGTTATAGCGTATGCAATGCTAATTTATATGGAAAATTGAAATATGTCTAGCGTGGGAAGAATCAATGAAAGAAAAGTTTTTAAAGAATGAAAATGGACCACGATTGTATATTTATTTTATTCCATGGAATCATGATTCCCAACATTCAAATGTCTTGAGTTCTGAATCCAGATATTATAAAAGTGTTGAGATTATTTTACTTAATCATATCTTGACTTGAACGCTAATCTTTAGATATATTTTTTGGAAAGAGTAAAAAATAATAAACTGATAAAGAGATGAGATGAAGCCATAGTAAGAGAAATTTTACAGAAGAGTAGTTGTTTATTTCACCTTTTAATTTTATTTTATTTTTACAATTTTTGATAGTTTTATAGAGCAATATTTAAATTATAAATTATAAAAAAAGTAAAATAAAATGGAATGGACCCTTCATACTTGTGGCATTAAATAGTATAATCTTTACAGGGTTAGATCTGAACCTTTTGCAGAACATTAGAAGGAGGAAACATTATGGTTAAAGCGTGCTTACTTTGTTATCATTTGTTGGATGTGAAAAGAGAAACCATTCGGTGTAAAGCAAAATTAATTAATGCCCTCATGGGAGGCACAATATGCCAATCAGGATTATCACAGTGCCCTTTTCCGTAATAAATGGATTAATTGGATTTACTTTCCCTAATAAAAAATGTTTTCATTTATTAACTTTTTCTTTCATTAAATATTAAATAACAATAATAATAATAATAATATAATATAAGCAACATTTTACTAATGTACATGCAATAATACTCTTTTCAAATTTTCAACCATGTGTGGTTTGTGACTTCTCCATTTGCTACTTTAATATACAAATATTTTTGCACATTTGTAATAAGAAGCAACAATTATGTTCCTCCATAGTGGCACTCATGTCCCTTAATGAACACCTAAAGGAGTACTATAATGCACCAAACACATAACTTTAGGCATGAAGCAAACAAAAATGCCCTACACTTTCATAATGCAACCCTTCTCTTTATTCCAATTTAAAACCCTCTTCCTCCAAAGCTTCTTTCTCCATGTAAGATAAAACACTCAAAACACAAACACACACAATAATGTCCAACCATAATGCAATGCACCACAACAACGTTGTTGAAGACCATGAGGCTCTCATGTATCAAAGCTACCCTTGTCCATACTATGTCCAAAGCCCCTCTACTCTCTCCCACGCTAACAGCGCCGACATTCGCAACCAAAACGACCCAGAATCAACCTTTCACTCTCCTATTCGCTCCGAGACTCATCCCTTAAACCCTACTCATGAAGAGGACGAAGCTTCACGCTTTGTCCTGCGTCGTTACACGTCATCTCGTGGTTCTAGCCACTCTTTCTCACATCATAAGAAGGTTTCTTATGATGGGAGTCATGTCACTGCCACAGAAAATGGTGATGTGAACCGTTTTGTTGTGGTTGATGGTGGTGAGAATGGGAGGGATGAAAGTGAAAGTAGAGAGGGAGGGTCGTTTTTTGAGTACTATTACGGGGAGAGAAAAGGAGGGTGGAAGAGGTACTTCTCTTACCGCAACTCCGATTCTTGTGCATGGATTTGGTTGCAAATGTGGTGGAGGATCTTGGTGAGCTTTGGAACTGCTTTGCTTGTGTTCTACATTGCTACAAAACCTCCATCACCTAGTGTCTCCGTTGAGGTATATGTGCACATTCAAATTCTATAAGATGATGATCCACTGTTCATATAATTTAAGTTTTAGCATAAACGTGTTAGACCCTTTCTCTTCCAAATTCCAACAATGAAAGTAGGTAGCAATGTAGGTCCAATCATTGTGTAAAATTAGATGTGTTTATCGGCTTCATCTTTTTGCTATAACTTTCATCGTGCTTCTATCTTTTGACTGTTGGTTGTGTTGCAGCTATCATAACGGGATGGTTTTATTTTAGAAAAATATTAATTTGATACTATTTTATATTAATAAAATATTATATATTAATAAAATAATAATATTTTATAGTGTTAATGGTGTCAATTGTGAGTAGTACTACCTTTTATTTTAATACCACTGTTCATTTTCAACAATCATTTAATACTTACATATATTATTATTTTATTAATATATAATATTTTATTAATAAATATATGTGTCAAATATGAAAGTGCAAGTTGAATAGGTGTCAAACTATCATTTATGTCACGAAAATAGTACACAGATATTGTAAGTTTGTTTTTTTTTCATCTGTTATATTTTTTTTTTCACAAAATTCTCAGCTCTTTTTCCATTCTGCTGAATTTTTTCGTAAAATTTTCAAAAGGATGAAATTTGTTTTTATTCTTACTATAGATAAATCATGTTAAGTTAATTAAATAAAATCGTGTCATTATATAATTTTTTTATAATAAAATTATGTTAATTTTAGATAATTTATCCAAACAGAAATAAAAAATTCTTTTGTCCGTTCTACAAATTTTGTGAAAAAATTACACTAGAATGAAAAAAAAAACTTTATGAAAAAAATTACACTATAATGAAAAAAAAAATCCCATAGTGTACACTCAAGTCAATCAATATCAAATAATTTTATAAAATGAATAACTTTAACATATTATATATGTGTATTGTTTTATGTATATGGTTGGTTCATTGATTTGCAGATTGCAAGGTTTCCAGAGTTTAAACTAGCAGAAGGGGTGGACAGAAGTGGAGTGACAACAAAGATTCTGACCTGTAATTGTTCCTTGAATTTAATCGTAGAGAATAAATCCAGGTTCTTTGGTCTTCACATTCATCCTCCCACCATGGACATGAAATTTTCCAACTTACCCTTTGCATTTTCAAATGTAAGTATACCCTAGTCAATATCATTAGAGACTAGACATATGTTGAACACATAGTTTCTATCATCTATAATTTTCTTTTTGATTAATCTGTGTCATATTGTGTCATATTAAACTGTGAATATCTTTGCGATTAGGGATTCTAAGAAAACACAAAATTATTTCGAGGGCAAATTTTGGAAGGAGACTTGACCATAGGTGTATAAATGGGTCCGTTATATAATGATCTCAAAAATTTGTAAAATTAATTAGATCAGGTTAATAAATTGTGATCTAAATTGAAGTAAACTAGTTTTAATTTAGTCTAATTAGTCTATTTAACATATAGTTTAAAAGGGTTTGTGCTAGTTCGTTTATAATAAGTTTATAGATTTTCAAATAATAATTATATTTTTTAAAGTTAATAATAATATTATTTCATTAAAATATAGGCAATCAAATAATTATATGTAAAACTTAAAACTAATTTTATTAAGTGACTTACATTTTAAAAATAATTATTTTATTTTTTAACACTTTAAATGTTTAAAATATATATTTTTTAAAATGGATCAAAATGGTTTATTGTTTTATATAAAATCAGATTAAAACTAAAAATTACAACTCATTTAAAATATGAGTTGGTTCAATCTTTCACACTTTTACTACTTGACCTGTTACTAACATGAGTGAGATTAAAACTTAAAGCTACCATTAGTTTAGAAATACAATAGTTAAACCTAAAAATCACAACTTATTTAAAAAATGTTATATGTTTTTTTTAAGAGTAAAAAATAAATAGAATTGAAAGAAATATTTAGAGATATTTTAATCTTATATAACGAAACAAGTCTGATATCAAGACACACAGACACTTAATCACTTATATTGTAAATCTAATACATTAAAAGGAAAAGAAAAAAAATAATATTGAACTTTAAATGCATATTTTTTTTTCCTCCAATTATCATTTATCTTTGACCTAAAAGTTGAATAGTGCAGGCACCTGAGCTCTATGCTGAGAGTGGATTAACAATCTTTGCACTGCAACTGGGAGCAAAGAACAAACCCATGTACGGTGCAGGAAGAAGCATGCAAGATATGCTAGATTCTGGAACAGGATTGCCTCTAGTGATACGTGTGACATTGAGCTCTAGTTTCAAAGTGGTTCCATCCCTCATAAAGTCAACCTTCCATCATCATGTTGAATGTTTGGTGGTTCTCAAGAAGACTTATGATAAGAAACATAGAACACAAGCATTTGATAGCACCTGTGCTGTGAAGTAATTAAGTTCTTGATTAAACTGCATGTGCCTTTGATGCTCTTGAGGTGTATACACATTATTGCATGATATAGGATGAATACCAAAAGTTTGAGGTGCTTGCATTTCATGTGCCATATAACTCTTTGATTTGCTTTTTTGTTTAAAAAGAAATGGGAAGCAGATTGGCCTATAGATCTTATTAAAAAATATTTAATAGATTCCATTATGTTTTTTAAAATCTAATTATTGGAACAAGGACTAAGGGGATATTAGATTCATAAGAGAGATTCACTTCTTTAAACAGATAGGAATTTCTTTTAGTTTAATTATATACTACTTAGGATTAAAATAATTATTAAAAAATTGGCATTTTAACATTACGGTGGTACTAAGGAAAGCATAGAGGTGCAAAAAGAAAGTCCGTTATGTTTTCAACTACAAGCCCAGATATGTGTCCAACATCCAGAAAAAAAAGGGAATTGCTTCTTGCACTCCACATTTGCTTCCTGCACCCCATCACTTTATCCTTGACAGATTATTGAAAGGAAGGAGAAGTTATAGTGGTTGGACTGCTCGAGTGTGTGGTGGTGGTTCGGTGCAGAGTTCTTGAAAATGGTTTTTGGAAAACGAATTTCAAAAGCCAATGAGAATTGTGTAAAATATTTTAAAAAAATATTTTTCAAAATTTAAAAATTACTTCTTGAAAATATTTTTCAGAATGTAACATTGACTTCTCAAAAATATTTTTTGAAACATGTTTTTGAAAGAAGTTTTCCGTAACATGTCTCTGGAAAATATTTTCCAAAAATCATTTTCATGAACTCAAATTAATGTTCTGAAAAATGTTTTCGAAAACTAATTTTTACACCTTCAAAATTCATTTTAAAAAATCAAATTCACAAGTCATTTCTACACCTTCCAATATTCATTCAGGAATATTAATTCCAGAATTCATTATTACACTCCAAAATAATTTTGGTATTTTAAAAATGTAATAGAGTGTAAGAAGCAAATGAAAGGGTACAGGAAGGAAGGAATTTTTGGAAAAAATTGGTACGAATTGCATGGTCGTTACAAAAAACAAGTAGGTCAATACGCATGTGCTGAACAAGAATTTGTAATAGAACACAGTTATAAAAAAGTTTACACTTTAAATATTTAATCTCTACCATTGAAATTTCTAATTTTTTAACTGGTCAATCGTAAAATAAGTTTGAATTTTTTTATATTTTAATACTAACTAATTAAGTTATTTTAGATTTCTTGAATCGAATTTTATGAGTATTTTTGCTATGGTTGGAAAAAAGTTTAATATTCTAAAGTTAAAAGTTTAAAAAAGAATGAGTTTTGAATTAAATTTCTAATAAAGTTGGAAATAAAGTTTTGGTTGATACATTTAGAATGAAGCATCGTCATTAATATTTGTATATAATAATGATAAAAATAAAGCTTGTTTCTAAATGTATGTGACAATAACTAATTATTCCACACAATTAACACTATTCGTTTTTAAAATTAATAATTTAAATTTTAAACAATAAATCCAGTATTTTTTCCAACATTCCCCATTAATGATCCATTTTTACAAAAAAATTGTTAATAAATTAGTTTAACATTTTGAATTTTTTTAATTAAGATCTAGGATTCAACTTTCAACTTGAATATAAAATCATAATTGAAGGCTCTACTTCATAAAAGAAAAATGGGTCTCTTTGATTAAAGAAGTACTATACCTTTTGATTATAAAAAGAAAGTTATAATGTTTTAGAAATGAACTCTTCTTATTTTTTAATTACTGACGAAAGTAATAGGTCTAATGTTATATTTTTTATTAACATGTTATAAGAATAGGGAATTATTTTCTTATTTTATTTTATTACTTTTCTTGAGCTCCTAATCCTATTTAATTAAACTATTGTGTGATTAATAAAAACATTAGACCTATATTATTTTGATATAAAAAAGATTCAGCACTAGTCCACTTGTATTACCAAAATACTCCCACTAGTCCACTTGCGATATTTGGTTCCCATGTATAATTATCAATTATTTATAACATTTCATAAAAAAAATAATTATACAACTTTATCATATCATTAAAGACTTAATCATAATGTTGGAAAAATAATTATATAACTTTATCATATCATAATTATTTTTTTAAAAAAAACAATTTACTACAAGAAAAAACTGAATTTACCCACATATTACTATTTACGGATCTATATTCATAAGTAAATTTAGTATTATTTACGGATTATTATTTACAGATATGTATTTGTAGATAAATTCAACATTACCTACGGATTATTATCCACAGATTTGTATCTGTAGATAAATTCAACATTACATATAAATTATTATCCATTGATTTGTATCCCTAAGGAGATTCAACATAACATATGAGAATATTACCAAAAAAAAATTGTGTTTTGAATAATATGACTTATATTTAAATTAATAATATTAATATTATTGTTATTATTCACATTAATATTATTAATATTATAATAATATTATTAATATTTTAATATGTTATTATTTTTAATATTTTTTTTAGTATTATTATTAAAAATACTAATATTATTTTTACTTTTATTTTTTATTTTTGTTATTAATATTAATATTGTTATTACATATTATTATTAATATCAATAGTAATAATGATAATAAATATTAATAATATTATAATTAATAATATTAATATTATTTATGTTAATATTATTATAATTAATATTTTAATATTACTCACGAATATAGATTCATATGTATTACTTATATAGATTCATATGTATTACTCATGAATATAGGTACTTAAATGTTAACTACGAATATAGTCCGTAGGATATTACTTACAGAACTATATCCGTGAATAATACGTCGACATTATATTTATAGATAAAACTACTATTATTAATAATATTATGTCTTGTTAATGATATTCATATTAATTCATTAATAATCACATTAGTAAAGATATATATATTATTAACAATATTAATATTTTTATTGATATTACTAATATTATAATTAATATTAATAGTATTTTTAACAATTTTATTACTATTATTAATATTATTATTAGTTTTATTAATAATAATAATAATATTATTATTATTTATCATTATTAATTATTATATTATTTACAATTTATTAATGTTTTTTAATATTTTTAATTTCTTAATATTGTTCATATTTATATTACAAAATATAATTAATGTTATTAATAACATTATTATTATATGGTTTTCAATATACGAAATATTATTACTACTTTTATTCATATTTTCAGTTATATTAAAAATACTTGTGATATTATTATTAAGAATTATTATTATTATTATTATTATTATATTTAATAATAATATTATCAATATTATTATTACTATTAATTTTAATATTATTATTAATATTACTATTGCTATTATAGTTGTTATTATTAATAAAAATAAAATTAGTATTAGTAATAATATTATTATTAAAAATAATAATAATAACTTTATTATTTTTATTAGTACTGATATCATTAATAATATTATATTTTTTCATATTATTTAATAATTTTAGTTTATGATTAGTTTTATTATTATTATTATTAAATTTATATTTACATGAAAAATATTTTAATACTAATAATATATTTATTAAAATTATTTATATTTATATGAAAATATTTGTAATATTATTATTAAGAATATTATTTTTGTTAATATTTTTTTATTATTAGTATTAATATTAATAAAAAATGTTCAAGTTCTTATTGATAAATATTTTTCACTAATAATAGAAATTAAATGACTAGATATTTTGTGTTAATTAATATAATAATTAAAATTACATTGTCACCAGGTATAACAACATAATTATTTGTAGAAATTATTATAACTATTATGGGATTAAAATAGAAAATAAGATATTTATTTTTATTTATATTTATATTTTTAATTTAAAAAATTGACATATTGCTGTTTATTTGTTTTTTCTAATATTCATAAAAAAGTAAAAATTATTGTTAACGGTGATACATATATTTAAAAATAGAAAATAAATAAAAATAAATAAACTTAAAATAAATCAGAAAATAAGAATAAAAGTGTAGAAGAATAGATTAGTTATAAGTAAGGAAGATCACTTTAAATAAGAGAAATCGTCAACATTATATATGATTTTAGTGGCCAGAAAAATTTAGATTACTTGAATTGAAGTTGTCATTAACGTGATGAATTTTGTTATAATTTTTCTAATTGACGTAGAAATTAGTGTTGTAACATGTATTATAATTTTATTAGAAGATTAAATCAAAAATCATGATCAGAAGTTGTCAATATTGATGACACCTTCAGATCAAAAGATTATAATAAAAAACTTTAACTCAAATTATCACTTAGATTTTTCTTTTATTGATATTGAATATGGATACTGAATATCTGTGTTAACGATTTCTATTATTTTATGTTTTCTTTCTTATCGAGAACTTATACAAAAGTATGATAATTTTTTTTATTCATTATAATTATATATGATTAAAATTGTACCTTTTAATGAAAAATTGTAAAAATATTAATTTTTTTCACCATTTCATTAATGTGAAAGAATTAAGAGAAAATAATAAAAATCGATTTCATTCTTTAGATAGATAAAGTAAAATTTTTTAAAAATAAAATACAAAGTGAATAAAATTTATTTTCTATAACTACATTTGTTATTGAAATGGAGAAAAGAAAGTTAATTACTTTTTCCCCTTATTCTTTGTATGCCACCACCACAATGAAAAAAAAAAAAAAAACAAAGCATTATGTCGTCTTTTGTTTGAATATTAAGCTAGAAAGAAACGAAGAGTTGGAAAAGATGTAAAGAAGAATGTAATTGATTTGAAAGAGAATGATGAAGAATGGTACAAGAGAATAGAATTAATGTCAAAGGGTAAGAAGCTTTTTGAAGATGTTGAGTTCCAAACCCTAGAAGAGAGTTGTTATATGTCAAATCCATCACCAATGTTGGCAACATTACGACATGGATGCCATGATGTGCATCAAACTAAACTCATCTGCTCTCAGCGTGCAAAGATGAAGATATTTTTGTATCAGACCACTTCCAACACTTTCATCTTCTTTCAAAAGTTTCACATTATTGTGGGAAAGAACACAAACACCACCAACCATTACGATGCAACACTTTCATCTAATTAATCGTGCACCAAAATATTGTAATTGTAGCTGGAATCATGCAATTACAAAATAATTTCTTGACATGTACTTAACAACATTTAACCTTCTAAACCCTAAATTCTTTTATATAACTTTTACAAATATAAAACTGTGAACATTTTAATGATATATAATTGCTCAAGTTCTTTATATACGGAAAAGAAATTATTGAGTTTTGACTACAGTATTGAAATCAATTTTTCATCTTTAACAGTTTCTTATGTTTTTATATTATTTAATATAGAATTTCCTTAATGAATACCCACTTGAAAATAAGAATTATCTTAAATTTAATATAAAATTATATCATTCAAATATAATAGTATTTTGTTTCGAATAATATTATCAAGAGAGCCATAATTCATCGTAAAGTTGATCTATTAGTAAAGATTATTTTAATATTTTTTCTTAAATTTTTCAAGTCTAATGTTTTTGCAAAAATGAGTGTTGCATTTTCGAGGTAAAAGGAGTGATGCATTCTTAAAATTAAAGTGATAATCCTGACATTTGGAAGCTAAATTTTTCTCTAAAGATCAAGAAGATATTCATTTACAGAAAATATTTTTCTACGTTCAACTCAATAAGATTTGTGTATGGAGTGAAAAAAATTAAATGAGTGTTTTTCCATAACTTATCATGTATTTATAAGGTTTTTATTATGACTCAAAGATATATTTAGTTAGAAAAGTAAAACGTTTTGAAAGTGTGCATAAACACATTGATTTAGAAACAACTATTTTTTTTTTTCATGGGATGTTATCACAATTACATTTGCACACCAATATCACCATTACAACATTTTAATTACATATAATTGACATCTTCCATTAACAATTAATGATATATTAATAATGTATAGTCTGTTAATTTCTTTGTTTAGTATCTCTTGAAGTTATTATCTTTTATTTTTTTAAAATGAAAATAGTAATTGAAATTAGGTTGTAACGGAGCTTCATTTGAAGTCAAATTATGTGTAATATTTTGGGCCAAGGGAGATCCCAATCAACTTCAACCAAGGCACCTGTGCAATAAGGTCAGGAAAACGTGACTATTGCATTGTTGTTAAGAATTAAGGGCGTTGAATTATTAAATTCATATTTTCCTCTACTTTTGTTCAATAAATTTTGGCCAACACACAAGATATTAAAACTTTCACTTCATTTACTTGTAATTAACTTTTGTCCAGGATGTTTAGTCCTATAAATAACTATATTTTTCTTTTATATAAATGCTTTTGAGAGATATGATCTCTTAAAATTTTCGAGACTATGTAAAAAAAAAATTAGAATCTTATCTTAATTTTGAGGAGTGAAATAGTAATTTGAAATTTAACGTAGAAGAGCTTGTTTTAGATTTTTTTTCCAACAAAAGTTAAATTAGTGTCGTAGAAACAAGTGTCATATTCTTAAGGACTTATGATATTTAGACATGTTTATAATCTTAATTAAACTTGTTGTTATAAAAAAAATTAAAAATAGTTTAATTGTAACGTTGTTAATCTATTATTAAATTAATTATAAAGATTAAATTGAAAGCAAAATAACAATAAAACTATAATGTTAAATGATGTTGAGATTGAACTTCACTTATCTTAGTTTTTTATTCTTCCATGATTATTATAATTCCATCATTCAATGTTATTGAATTTCCAAAGATTATTCTAAATCAATTCCATGAATTTAGAATTTCTAAAGATTTTAATGTAATAATTGATTATTCAAATCATTAAAGTAGAACAAATATCTTAACTTCAAAAATTAGTTTAATTAACAAATCTAAATCTATTCTTAACATCTAAAGTCATCATATGATTTAATTCAAAATAAATATATAATTTGTTTTCCAATTTGGATCTAAATCAAATTGATATGAGACTTCTCAACATCCCTCATCTACAAATACATATCAAATTATGTGAGCCTACTAATATGAGTATAAACTTTTATATCATGTTAGATTTCATCTTAAAACCAAATGATATTAAGTGAATGTGTCCAACAAATATATAAGTTGTACTCTAAGACAAGAGGCTAAGTTTGATAGATTCCACTCAATTTCTATAACAAGAAGGATTAATAATTCATGATAAAAAGATTAATCCTTAAAATATAAGAAGAGAAGAGAAAAACTAATAAATAAGCTTCCATTCTTAGAATTTTGTTTTTCCGTGTCAACTTGTTCTATCCACATGATTCCTTCCTCTTTTCATCTCCTTTCGTCTATTTATACTAAAAAAAGATAATTGCACTTCACCCCTTCAACAATGATCATGGTTTCTCCTCTTCTTTTATGATTTTTTTGTTTAAGGTTTTGATAATTCCAAAACAATAGTGAGAATATTATGTGTCCAATAGTTAATGCATTCTCTCAACATTAAGATAATATTTATATATTATTTAATAATATATTTAATTATAACTTACATTGTAAAACAAACTAAAATACTCTAACCTCTCATTTCTCATCCAGTTGGTTTTAAAGAAATTTTTTCCAAGTTTCTTTATTGATCCCCATGTATTTGGTTCAAGGATTTTCACCTTTTCTCACCAAACACATAAGTTGCTATTAGTTTTGACTTGAATTGATGAAATTTTGTTATCGTTGAAGAAAGAACCTTTGTTATGAATTTCTCCACATTAGATATCATCGTACATTTATATTGAAAATAAGAAAAAAATATTAGTTACTACAGATATTTTACCAAAATATCCTATCAAACCATCATCCTCTTTTGTTTAGTAGCATGATTCCAAGATGGAGTTAAGATTGAGACTTTCTCATAGGCTAAGACACCGAGATAGTTTTTAAAAGACGAGGCATTTGACTCAGAGGTCTCTATAGTGTTAATATGATATTCTCTCACCACCAATGTGTTTCACTAACAATGGCTTCAATATAATAGGTCCTCTATCGAATTTCTAAAAGTTACATCAAAAGTGAATGAAACCTAATTATCAATCACTTTCTTATTTATAAATCAAAATAACAAACATTACCCATATTAAAAAGAATACATAATGGAAATCTAGAAAATAATAATTTGGTTCCTTTATCTTTTAAACTGACATGTACATCATTATGATTATTATTACTTACTATAATAATAAACTATTAAAATGTGATTAACTTTTTCAAATTATCAAACCATGTAATTCAAGATTCTGATATAATAATTATCAATACTTACTCATCTTTTCATATAAAACAAATTATAATGACAATTTAAATTGAAGGTAATACATAAATCTTTGTATTGAACACACACATGCATGTAATTATGCCCACACTATATCCAAACTTCTAAATATAATTTTTAAAGCCTAATATATTAACCTTACCATTTAGATACATATCTCAAGATGTAAATAACTAAATACGTTAAGAACTAAAATTCTAAAATTATAACTCTAAAACCTAATTTAACATGTTATAATAACCTTGTGTTTGGATATAAAATTTCATAATGTCTAACAGATTTGAATACATTGAATTTGAATTAGTCTCGTTTTGAATTGTGTTTATTTTTCAAATGTTTTATTTAGATAAAAAAAATCAAATTTAGTAAACCTTAATTTTCTTGTTTGTATAAAATATTTCATTTACCACCAAATGTATTAAATAATTATTAATAATTGAAAAAATATCAATATTAAGGGTCTTTTTTAGTTTATCTTTATTAATTTTATTTCTTGGTCAAAGTTTATAAAAACAAGTCAACTAATATTTGAAAAATAAATCTCAATTAATATCAAGCTAGATTTTTTTTAATTGATGTTAACCACAATCATTTAATGTAATTTTTACAATATTGATGGTTGAATTTTTTTTGTTGACTTTTTTTATCAAAGTAAACTGAATTTATTTTTTCAAATTCGCTTTAGTTAAAATAATAATCATAACAAACTATTAACAACTAATACTAAATGTGTCAATGATAAAAGAAAATTACTATATACACATTATAAAAAAAATCACAATAAACATTGATCGAAAAAATCTAATTGACATCTTTAAGTTGACTCAGAAAACTAAAATTAATATCGAGAAAAAATAACATTAGTTTACTATAATAAAATAATTCTAACAATTTGAATTACACAATGACTCCTATGAAGAGCTCTAATCAAATTAGAAAGTAATCATATTAATATTTTAATCTTAATCAAGTCAATTACTTCTCAATTGAAATTCTATAATTTTGAACAAATCTAATTTAATAATATTTAAAAACTTTAATTACTTTAGAAATTTATTACCCCAACAACATATTTTATTATATAATATTTTAAATCTTCTAGAAAAATAAATTATTCTTCTACAGCTTTGTACCTGAATACACTAAAATTTTAAAAATATAATTATTTAAATATGTAAATAACATATTAAACATAATTGAAAGTTTAAAATAATAACACACTCTAATACAAAGAAAAGGAAAGGCACATTTTGTTACATCAATAGTGGTAAAACACAAAAAAATAAAAAAATAATGACAAAGGCCAGCAAATTCAATGGCTAGTTATGCAAGGTAAGGTAGGATAGACACAAGTGGAACAATAGAAGAAGTGAAAACAAATAGTAAATGTGAAAAGCACAATGTGAATTTTGGACAACTAAAACATATACCTCAACGTTTATAGTGAACAATTGTTGTCGTTTAAGATAGATAACGACAAATTCCTTAGTAATTAGTGAAGCTTGTGTTCTTATAAAAAAAAAAAAAAATGGTGGCCACCCAGTTAAAGATGCATGTTTGGAGTGTTCATGGAGGTTGTACTTTGAAGATGCAAAGAAGAAAAGTAATTCCCACCAATCTGATAACTCATACTGATATGATCACAAACATTTTATTCGCGCATGGATTCATTGTTTGCAACATGTTACAATCATGCAAGAGCCGGACGAGTTTCGTACACAAAATTCAACTCAAATAATAATAATAATTCATCACCCACAAATCTAGGGTTTTGTGGCCGACAATTCACTAATAATCATAATGGACATTTCTTTATTTTCATTATTATTTTTTATTTTTATTGTTTTATTATTATTCATTTTGGACAGACACAAATGTCTAAGCCCGGATCTACCAAATCTAAATCAAGTGCTTTTATTTTTCTCTGGTGATATGACATATGGTGGGTTGTGAGAGGAGTGTTTGTAACGTCTTCTACGGTGGGAAGTATATATTGGATATAATAAAATAATATATATATATATATATATATATATATATATATATATTTTTTTTTTTTTTT
>Ga0209700_102634_pt1 | contig 35949 bp, 24 predicted proteins | sample SiratroredBW_FD_187528 | JGI IMG/M metagenome (GOLD analysis project Ga0209700, IMG submission 187528) | Root nodule microbial communities of legume samples collected from California, USA - Siratro red BW (SPAdes) (version 2) | ecosystem: Host-associated > Plants > Roots > Nodule | place: USA...
ATTAATATAATATAAATATAGTTATAATTTAATAAAAATAAAAATAAATATTTAAAAATTATATAATAATAATTATTTTAATATGAAATAATAATTATATATAAATTTAATATTAAAATTATTCTAAAAAAATTTAATTTTATATTTTAAAGAATTAATCTTTTCAATTATTAAATTAATATATTTTATAATAAATTAAATTTATTTTAAAGATAACTACTAATTTAATATTTTTTTATAAATTTTTTAAAATTATTATTAATTACATTAAATAAAATAAATACATTTTATTTTTAATTATAAAGTTAAATTTATAATTTTATATACTAAAAAGTATTAAAATGTATCATATCTATCACATCATTCACAAGCTTTCCACTCAAATCTTACCATCTTTTCCTTAATCTAAACAATCCAACTTTCTACACACTTTCATCTCAAATAAACTCAAATTCACTCCCTAATCCAAACACATCCTAAATGTAATCACTCTTTTGGTTGAGTTACAAATTGATAATAAATCATTATTTAAAGATAATTATTGGAAAAGGGTCATCGTTAATGTTGTTATGAGTAGTTTGTTTAGAATATTGAGAAACTTGTGTCTTTTTGTTTTTTCAAACATTTCACACACATTCGAATGGTTGATGTGTTTTTTAAATTCTTTTATAAATATAGAGCACATAAGCATTTTAATAAAAATTATTTTCCCTTTCAAATCAATTTCAATTTCTTTTCCTTGCTTGCTTGAGTCTTTTGTTTTTATTACAAAAACAACCAATATTATAATCGATAAAAAATGGAAGTAAACAATTAAAAAATTGTCTATATTACTACATTAGTTAAAAGGAGACGAGCCAATCTCGAAATATATAAGAGTAATGTTATTTTAACACCAATATGTGGCATTACCTTCATTTGACACAGCTGATGTAGCAAAAATATTACTTTTTTTAATTCAGCATGTAAAGTGAGAGGCATTTGAAGCTTGGCTGAAAAAAAACCCCAAACGGACCCTTGGCGTGCTCTCTCTGTTGCTTTGCACTCCTCTCATCTCACTGCACTTCTCTCGTTTCTCTGCTCTCTTCTCTCTACTCTCGTTTTCCTACTCTCGTGTTTTCGTCTACCTTCAATAGTTCGTCGTCGTTGGTGCTCGTGGGTTTTTGGTGAAGGTTGATTTTTTATGTCATTTTTGTTGGAAAAGGAAGTAACAGTTGGTTTTTTATGTGATTTTTGATAGAAAATAAAGTTTTGTTGGTCGTTTAACAATTTTGTTCTTGATTATTGATGGAATAGAAAAGGTTTTTTTGTTTGACGTTTGATTTCTGTTTGGGGTCTATGCTGGTTGAAGTAAAGTTTGGTCTTTTATGTGATTTTTGGTGGAAAAGGAAGTTTTGTTGGTGGTTTAACATTTTTGTTCTTCGTTGTTGATGGAATAGAAAATGTTTTTTTGTTTGACGTTTGATTTCTAATTGGGGTTTGTACTGGTTGAAGTAAAGTTTGGTTTTTTTTATGTGATTTTTTCTGGAAAATGAAGTTTTAATGGTCGTTTTATAGTGTTGTTGTTGGTTGTTAGTGGAAAATGAATGATTTTTGTTAGGGATTTAGGTTTGTGATGTTTGAATCTTGTTATTTCTTGTCTGTATGGTGTTGTGTGCTTACTAAGGTGTGCCCTGATTAAAGAAGGGGTAACCACAACTGTTTTGTTAAACAATAAGTGGTTCTGAACTTACAAAACATCAGTGGTTACTCATGCCCTAACGAGAGGACACCGTAGTAGAAGTTTTGGCGACTGATGAACACATATGTGTTTCATCGCCAAAACTTCTACTACAGTGTCCCCTCATTAAAGAAGGAGTAACCTCTGATTAATGCAGAGTTAGAAGCATTATTAATGAACACAAGTTAATTTGTGCAAATGGTCATTTGACTTAACTTGGATGTTTTGCTTAGGTGTTTGAGTGTTTGAACATTGATGGCTGGAAAGGGAAAAGTTGTTAGAGACAACAATGGAGAATCTAAGGTATGTTAGTTTGCATTCTGGTTTTGTTATTGAAATGTTTGAGATATGAAGATGGTAACACAAATGCTATATATAATTTGTAGCTTAGGCTTAAGCACAGGGTTGACACCCACATTATTGTGCAAGTAAACCAAAGAACAGGTGCACTCCAGCGACAAGAATTGGAAAGGACCCCTTTTCGATGAATGTTGCAGTTGGAAGAGTCACTCAAGATTTGCAATGCCTTGCTGCTTGAGTTGGTAAGTAGATGGTCAATGGAAAGCAAGAGCTTCAGCATTAGGGAGCATCTGGTTCCATTTAATCTTTTTGATGTTTGTGTTGTGTTGGGTTTAGCTGTTAGAGGAGAAGAAGTTTGTTTTGATACCTGTACACCTGGTTTGGTTAACAATTTGTTTGGTGGGGAGGAAATTACAATTGAGAAGATTGTGGTCAAATTACGAGAGGAAGATAATGTACATAATTATTGTAAATTGTATATATTGCTTGTATTTACAGTTTTTTATTTTTCACGCACTTCTAGGACAGTTAGTACATTTCCTTTTAGTTTATTAGATAATTTAGAGTCCTTACATTTGTGGAATTGGGGTGAGGTCGTTCATTCTTTACTAGTGAAGAGTCTGGACCGAGCTTCCCATTAGTTCTGCAATCAAAAAAACAGTGGTGGCCAACTTGGGCAGTTGCGTAGCTGTGTTGCAGATTTATGTTTTGTTGAATTTAAATTATGTATAATGTGTTGTGAATTTTGAAATTAAATATATGGTTTGTTAATTAGGTTTTTTATTCTGTTTGAGAAGTTGTGGGTTGTGCAACATGTGGGAATGGGACACAGTTTGTTGTTCCCATATATCGTGACTGGCCTTCCATAAAGAGTTTAATGTATTCCTCAAATATTGAGAAGTTTTTTTTTATAAATAATCAGGTAATTGTGAGTGTTGTATCAATTTTGTACATTACGATTGTAAATGTTTTTTATTTGGTCACAAGAATTGTGTACGTGTTGTGTAGATTGGTTGGGACTCGAACTTGACTGAGGAGGAGAAAAGGATGGACCTTGTGCGCAATGCACTTGAATTTGTAGAGTCTCTAGCTGCAGTGTCCATGGCGGCTGAGGAGGTTGAGGACTCTGAAAACGTTTTAGGCTGAGTTCAAGAGGGGGGGTGAATTGAACTTTGAAAGATTTTTCCCAATTTAGACCTTTGAAAATAGTTTTCACAATTTGAAAAACTTTAATGAATCTTGGTGTTAAAGATATAGGGTGCAGTAAAGAAATAAATTGATTCAAAAGCACGAATGAATCAATTTGTTATACAGACAGATATAAGCACACAGCAGATTCTCAATCACACAGAATTGCAATTTCACAGCGGCACTTTAATCAAATCAAATTCTCACAGTTCCAATAGCAATATTACACTCAGATCAGGATCACACATAACTTCAAATTTGAATGAGAGCAGAGAAGAACATAATTACAAAATACTAATTTAAAACTCCTAACACAGCACTACACTGATTTTAATCAATATTAATAAATCTGATAAAGTTTCCTACCACCAGTAATTGATGCAGAATTGAAAATTATTCAGAATGTAGATTCGATTATTCAATTATACCAAGAGCACAAAACAAGAATATAAATTCTGCAGTATTACACCAATTCAGCCAAAGTTCTAATTCTTTGTCAAATCACAGATTCAGAATCTTGTATGTATTACTAATTTAGAAAAGAACCAATCTGATAAGCAAAATTTCTTTGACAGCTACAACAGATTTATCAGAAACTAATACAGAATTCAAGTTGCAATGCACACATCAATATTCAGCAGAGGACTTAAGCCAGTTTTATCAAGATTACCATAAATTAATTCAATCTTTCAATTTAATTCAATATGCAGTGCAAGAACAAATTAAGATTATGAGAGAAGGATTTTAGAAGAATAGACACAATCAATTTTATACTGGTTCACCACAAAGGGCTACGTCTAATCTTCTCTGCACCACTTGCAAAGAAAGTTCCACTAACTCAATTAATTGTTCACATACAATTAATCAACCAATTCTTACTCCCCGTAGAAATTAGAACCCTGCTAAATTGATCTACTGCTTCCCGCAGCCTCCAATCAATTTCAGCAGAAATACCAGGCTAACTCCTATAGCCCAAACCAGTCAATTTCTACTCCCCGTAGAAATCAGAACCCTGCTAAATTGATCAACTGCTCCCCACAGCTCCCAATCAATTTCAGCAAAAAACCTCAGGCTAACTCCTATAGCCCAGACTAGTCAATTTCTACTCCCCGTAGAAATCAAGAACCCTGCAAATTGACAAACTGCTCCCTGCAGCTTCCAATCAATTTCAGCAGAAAACACAGGCTAACTTTTAAAGCCCAAACCAGTACAAACGTTCAATGATTTTCATAGAATTACAATGAATACACCTCAAATCTTGATTCAAACAGGATCAAGAAGGGTTTAGAAAAACTTCCTGATTGGCGCAGAAATAAAGGTCTGTACACAGTCTTGAAGAAACCCAGTAGCACACTTTAGTCAGAATTGATTCTTCAAGTAAAAGCCCTCTTTCGAAAATGATTATTATGAAAACAGCAAATCTCTCACAGTAGTTCTCACAAATGAATTTCAGAAGATTGTGTTTTTTAAAAAAAAATGTATCTCTCTTCTTTCTTTTCTCTGTTCTCTCTTTCTTTTTCTTGTTTTTCGCACTTGAAAAACCCACTATATTATAGAAGAAAAGCTCAAACCAGATTTTCAGAAAACAGTTAATTCAGTTAAGCTCAGACACGAATAAGTTGATTCGGCTTAACCTGAAATTAGTTTATAATAGTTCCGTACTTTATTTTCCAAAACTGTTAATTCAGTTATGCTCAGACACGAATAAATTGATTCGGCTTAATCTGAAATCAGTTTATAATAGTTCAGTATTTTATTTTCCAAAACTGTTTTTAACTGAAGTTAAAACCTTTTTATGGTTTGATTTAAATCATTTAAACCATGTGCTAATGAATTTCTCCTTAGATGTGCATAGGTTCTCTTTCACAGCCAATCATACTCACTCACACTAAGACAAGACTAGAACACACTTCCACTTGCTTGTTTTGGCTTGTTGGACATGTCTTGCATGACTTCATCAAATCCTTAAGTATTGTGAGAATACTAACAGACTCCAATGACTAAACAAAAGCTGCAGCCAGAACACAAAAAATTGAGTCCAATGCGAATCTCCTGGTTGCACTTTGACAAGAAATTAACTTCCTGCGAGAACAATTGTCCAGTGCCCCAAATAAAAGCAATGAGGGGCATCCTCCATTCCACGAAGGAGTAGAACAAGGAGTCCAGTGAAGAGTACCTAGAGGAGCCCCCTCCTCCCCCCCAAGCAATCCTTTAACTCTCAGTGACCCAAGTCTCAGTCTTCCAAACAATCGCAGAAAGAGTACCCCAGAGACTCTCACAAGTCTCAGTCCAAAGAGTCCCGAAAAGACTCCCCCAACTATCAGTCCAAAGAGTCCCCAGATGAGTCCCCTAACTCTCAATCCAAATAGTACCGGAAAGAGTTCCCACATGACTCCCCTAACTCTCAGTCCAAAAAATACCAAAAAGAGTCCCTAAATGACTCCTCCAATTCGTGTGCTCAGTCCACCTTTCAACATCAACATTTCAATTTTGCCTTTATGTGCTTCTCATGGACTCCAATCTTGCTCTTCTTGACTCAAATGCTTCATGATCATTTATTGTACAAAACTAATGAGATTTAGAGTAATATTTGGTGAAAAGCTCAAGCAACAACTTATTTATAAAAGAACAATTTATTTATAAAAACATGAGATTTAATTGGTTCTAAGCTTAGAAAGACTTGATTTCATTATGAAAACAAGCCCAAAAAATCATATAATTTAACTCTATCAAACTTCCCTAAACTTAGAGCCTTGTTTGCCCTCAAGCAAAGATAAAACTTGGCTAAAATGAACAATTACTCAATACTGACATAACAACTCAGAACAAATTCACCAATCACATCAGAAATCAATCAAATATGTTCCTTCCCAAATCAACTCATGAATGAATAATTATACATCATGAAATCTCAGCTATGGTACTCAAATGTAATTGTAACATAAGTTGCACACAACTTTCAACACATATGACAATTTATTATTAGTGAACAAGCAAAGGTATTATTCCTCACCAAAGTAAATGTTTCACTCAAGCACTCTAGTATCTCATGATGTATGTTATCTTATCTATCACTAATTCTCACATTTAACTTTGCTTTCATTTCAAAAGTCAAAAATTTTAAAAATATGCAACATCACAGGGACATGTATTGGGTTGTAATTTGGTTGAGCTAAATATAAAGTTGACTTTTTCTAGATAATCAAATAACTTCAAGCAAAGAGAACAATTAGATCAATAATTCAAAAAATTTCTACCCACTTCTATTTCAATCCAATCAATCATCAATTTTTCTCTCAAACTTATTTATTTGAATATCTAATTTTTTTCTATTTTTTTAATTTTTTATCTTTTTTAGAATTACAACCTTTGATCTCCTTATATCCCCTTTTTATATATTTATTTTTCAAATATTCTATTCCAAACTTAATTGATACTAAGTTCTTGATCTCTTTGCTCTCTTAACTCAAAGTAAGGTAGTCAAACAAGGCTAATAATTTCAAGGATGAAGAACAATATCTTTTCAAAGGCTCAAACAGGGTACAAAGATTTTATTCCTTCAAAAGGTTGGTCATTTGGCTCTATCAACAATAAAGATAAAACAAAAATGGCTTTAATAATATGTAAGCATGTAATTGAATATTCAAGAAACTCAAGAAAAATCAATTATTAAAAATCAGTGACAATACTTATTTAAATGACTTTGAAGCTCAAAATCTTACTTGATTATACTTTCAATACCGAAAGTTGTCACATAATATGTCACAATAATACATTTTAAATCACAATAACACAAAAGAGTAACCAAAACTTAAGTTTTACAAAAACAACCTAATCCATTCACAAATCTCATCAAAGAAATCATACTCAAATTATTATCAAAGGTTTAGTTAATTAGTCCAAGTCATAGATGCATCATAAATTGTTCTCTAGCCAAGTTCTCAATTATTCACAAAACCAAAAAACTAACAAAAATAGAAAACAAAAAATAACAAAAACCTAAAAAGAAAAATAAAAAAAAAAACTAAAAAAAAAAAACTCTTTCTAAATATCTCATGTAAAAATTATTATAAGGTTTTAAAATCTACCATCCTCAACCCCAATTTTGTACTTTGCTAAGAGTGACTAATATATTTGAAACTCATTTTAATTGATTTAAGAGTTGTAGTGCCACACATACAACTAACTATGCTTCCTTCTTTTCCTTGAATACGTAGTCTAAGGTATTTCCAAAGCAACACTCTTAGAATGTTTTCTGGGTTCACATTTGATTCAGGAGTACATGTTACTTTTTCCCTTCTAGCCATTCTCTTTCTCGTCTACTTCATCAATATCATTTAAGACCTTTGTCCGTCATTTGATAACATTGACTGAAAGCAATTCAAGTAATAAGGAAGGAATACCATCTAAAACACAATTTATTCTTAGATTTTAACAATCCTGGAACTTGTCACAACTTTCTCAAGATTTGTAATCAATATCTCTTATTCCTTAACTTGACGAACCAATTCATCATTTCCTGCAAAAATTTGTAACATTATACTATGTTGTTATCTTCTTTTGAAATGCAAGTCCAACGACTTCTTTCACAATTTTTTTAACAAAGTTCTTCCACACCCACAAATGAACAATAATTATTATGAACAAAGCAAGACGAATTAATAGATTCTTTCACAAATTCATGACAAAGTTCTTCCACACCCACAGATGAACAATAACTATTATAAACAAAGCATGACGAATTAATAGAATTCTTTTACAAATTCATGACAAAGTTGTTCCACACCCACAAATGAACAATAATTATTATGAACAAAGCATGACAAACTAATAGAATATAATGATACAATATGTAACAAATTAATTTATAAAATTTGTAAATATTAGTAGTTGCTTACGTTAACTAACCTAATTTTGTTTTAATTATAGATAATAAAAATTAATATTTTTATATAATAATAAAAAAATTAATTAAATTTTATGTCTTTGATAAATTTAGTATTTTTAAGGAAGATTTTTGTTAAATTATTTTGATGTATTCGAAATTTTATATTTTTAATTAAATATTTGCTATTTAACTTTTTTTTAAATCGGCGATGTAATTAAGGTTAAAATGAGTTAAATTTTATAGTTAATATACAATAATGTTACAGTTAAAATAAAATGTAAAGTAATTTTCATTACTTTTATTAAAAGTCTGTCGTCGGTGTCTATATGTATAAAGATAAGGATGATAATAATTTTTTTATTATAACAATCTCTTTATTCAACATATTTTAATATTTTTTACATTAATAATAATATTATTTTATCTTATTCATAAAATCTTATATATTTTTAATATACAGAAATAAGTAAATAAAATATAAAACAAGATAAAAGTAACATTACTTAAAAATTAAATATTACAATTTGTCGCAATCGGAATCACGGCGGGATGGTGAACAAAACAATTTAATTTTTTATTTTAAAAACAAAGGAGTCGCCATCATAATTTATTAAAGGAAAACTATGGAAAACCAAAAAAACAAGATAAGGCAAGTTTGCGAAAACAGATTTCGAGTCCGGGAGTCGGTTACGTGTGGGGAAAGTGTTAGCACCCCACCCTTTAATTAAATAAGTAATTTGAGTGTGATTTTTTTTAAAAAAACATTTATTTTCTCAAGAAAGAAATAAAAAGAAAAAAATAAAATGCAAATAATATATTTATTTTTTTTAAAAAGGACCTGACAAGGATTTGACCTCGCTCCTACTCTATCAAGAATAAAGAATCAGATATAAACTACTCTCTATTTTTCGTCTCCCTCTATTTCTAATATATGTTTGTTTTCATTCTCGTTGTGACCCGGTTGCGACACAATTTAAATACTAAATAAAATGAAAAAAATAATAAAAATTTAATCAAGGAATTAATTACTTTATAGAAATTTAAAAGGATAATGCGAATACTACAATACAACGACGCTGTGAACCCAACCACTCAGTGCCCAAGCAGCTGAAGAAATGGCGACGACCACAACGACGTCGTCTCCACCGTTCCTGCGCCCATTCCTTTCACTCAAACCCTTGCCCCCAAAATCTTCACTCAATCTTCCCAAATTGTTCAACCGAAGACCGCTTCACCACGCTCTCAACTCCACCCATTGGTTTTCCCCTGCCGTTACCAAAGCCAAACACGGCGTTTCTGGAACCCATTTGTGCTTCTCTGTTCGCCGGAAACCTGTACTCTCTTCGGAAGAGGGCGAAGATAATCTCAGAAGAGTGCTTCGCATTGCGCTTTGGGTTGCAGAAGGTGTCTACATTCTATGGCTCTTCCTGCTTCCTTATGCCCCTGTATGTACCCTTTTTACCTTTTTTAAATTTTCGATTTGCCATATGAGTAGGATGTTTATAAACTTGAACTGATTTTGGTATTCATTGTTTCCTATGTGCATCTTAAGATAACCACTAAAATTGATTTTCACCTCTAAAATGGATCGAAAAATTGAAAGGTGGAAGTAACTTGTTACTTTAACTTTCAACCTGAAATTGGAATCAATTATGAAATATTTGAATATTGAAACAGGCATTAAATAATTTGATTTTTTCGGTACTGCTTCTGTTTCGGTTCTCATATAAAAGAAAAAAAGAGCTAACTTTGTATTGATTAAAGAAAGCAAATTTTACTATATATAATGGGTTTAACTTATAATCTGTTTTGTTTTGTAGAGTTAAGCATAAAGTCACTTCTTCTAAGAGTAGTTAAAATTTAGATATTTCTTTAATAAAAAAGTGTGATTTTTGATTTTATTATAAATGTGAACCAAGCTAGTATATTAGAACATGTGGTATGTATTGTTATTTGAATTTAAACATTTTTTTACACTGTAGTAAAGATTGCCATGAATGTTTGTTTGCTACTGACTATTGGATGGTAAGTTTGTTAGAGTGACAACGCATGAAAAATTAACTCTTTTAGTTTTGTTTTCAGATATAAGATAAAAATAAGAAACTGTTAAACTAATCAATGTAAAGGGAGCCGGTACTACAAAACATTTTCTCCTTTTCTGATGCCACTTCTTCTTGTTATCTTTTAGTGCATGTTGGGTGTGCTGTCTTGAATGCATGCTTTAAGGTCCATTTTGTATGTGCATTTTTAATTTATGGACTGATTTCCATGGACTAGGACATAGTGCTGTTGGCCATGCTTGATATAATCATTTATAACCAGGCGACTAGAAAATGTGGAGGAACACAATTAGAAACAAACTCAATACCGTAGGAGGGGAGTTTTGTTTGTATCAGGGAGAGAATCATAGCTGAGTTTCGGCTTCCATATTTTCTTATTATTTCATTATTGTTTTCTACCTTTATTAGGATTAAGGAAATTAGTGTTTTTTGTTTATGTATCACATCTTTCACTACAGTAGCAATATAACTTTATAAATCTGATATGAGTACCCTTTTCCCTCTTTACCTTCATACAACTTATAATTCAAAACGATTGTGAAGAAGTTGTTTCCATGGCTTTGGCAACAAAACTTTCTCCTTTGATTCTAACTGCTTTGGCAATTTGGAACATTGAAAAGTTGTATGTGTGTTTTTTTTTTAGGGTTTATGTTTTTTTTTATTTGGTAATATTGTATAGAATTGATTAAAGCTTGAAATCTCAAAGACTCCTCGTATTGTGACAGGGAGATCCTGTATGGGCCATAAGTTCTGACACATGGAACTCTCTTGTGGGTCTTTCTCTAAATTTCTTTTTCATATTACCTTTCATGAACTTTGGTACGTATTGTATTGCTCATTCCTAGGTGACAAATAATGTCTGACTCCTTTCATTTTTCAACTTTTCGTAATGGATATTCTTTAATTGGGTGAATTTACAAGCATTACATTACAAATGAGATTAAATGATGCAATTCCTAATGTCAATTGCATGCTTTGCTTTCCTTGCACCAATTGCTCTTCTTCCTTGACTTTTGGTTTGTTTCACGTTGAATGGAGAGGATGCAACGAAATTAATGTGTATTGAAGTGCAGTTTCATGTGTTTGGGAGATGAAATTTAGTGAGAAACTTAGGTGAGGTTAGGCTAACACTCTAAGAGAAAGCCTAGAAATGGTCTTGAACGAGACACCTATTTATAGGCTTCATATGCGTCTTATCCGAAGGTAACCCTAACCCTAACCGTAACTTGTCTTAGAGGTTTCGAAAAACTCTCAAATAGGAACTTCACAAATGGCAAAGTGTGAATGGAGGATCTTTTCCAGTGGACATGTGCCATGTGGCGCTCATGCAAGGTAGAAGGTGCCTAACCTAGCTTGCATGGCAAGGTAGGGTTTTTGACCTAACTTGGCACTCAAGGTAGGGTTTAAACCCTAAGTAGTGTCTTTTCTCTATCCTAGGGTTAGGTTTTAGCTTCTACAAAGTTTAGCCCAAATACAAGGTCCAAAAAGAAAATCTTACACTACTTGACCTAGAATACATGGCCTGAAGTATATTCCTACACTGCTTTGTACAAATTTTACGAGGCTGAGAGGCAGGAAGATTTTAATAATCTACTCTCCATAAAAGAAGAGTCTTCTGAAGGTCTTTTTTCTCCTCCATTCTTCTAGCCATGCTCTTTGTGATAGGCCCAGTGTGTTGTCTCTTAGATGGTCCTCCATCATACCCTCCCTCTTGAAAGCGATTTGACCTCAAATCTTGTTTATTCAGTCTTGCATAAGGAATTAAATCACAAACATCAAACACAGGACTAACTCCATAATCCTCTGGGAGTTTTAAGATGTATGCATTATTATTAATCTTGTGGAAGACTTTGAATGTATTATTTCTTCTGGGACTTAGTTTGGATTTTTTCAAAGAAGGAAATCTATCTTTTCTCAAGTGCATCGAAACTAGGTCCCCTTCCTCAATAATCATATTCTTTCTCTCTTTGTTCTTGTATTTAACATATTTTTGGATTTGTTTTTCAATTTGTTCTTTAACTTTCTTATGAAACTTTCTAACAAACTTCGCTTTAGATACTCCTTCTTTATGAAGTAAGGAAGCAGAAAGATTAGTAGTTCAATGAACTACTTAATTATATGCAAATTTTACATGAGGAAGATGTTACTTTTTGTTGTCTCTTATAAAAACCTTCAAAAGAGTAGATAGAGATATGTTCACTACTTCGTCTGCTTATTAGTCTATGGATGACATGGAGTAGAAAACAAAAGTTTAGCTTCTAACCTAGCCCACAAAGTTTTTCAAAAATGGCTTAGGAACTTAACATCTCTATTAGACACTATAGTGTGGGGTAAACCATGTAGTCTGATAACTTTTTTGTAGAAAACTCTAGAAATATGACTACATCATCTACTTTATGGCAGAGAATAAAGTGAGTTATCTTACTAAAACGGTCCACAACATTTAAAATGTGTAGGGTTTTATCTATTCCAAAATGACCCATGAGACCCCTTCATGGCTTTCTTGGACAAGAAGTTTTCTAACCTATCCTTGGGGTATACAAAGTTTTTCTTTATTAAAATGATATCCTTCGATCCATCACAAGGCTCCTTGAGGCAAGATGAAAAAATGGATGCAAAGTTACTATCATTCTCATATAACTTTTTTATATCATCAAAACCAAGAATTTGAACACCGAGGGAAACTAGTAATGTATGTCTTCTAGATAGGACATCAACATCCACATTATTCTTTCCTGATTTGTGTTTGAGAACATAAGGAAATTGCTCCAAATATTTAACCCACTTTGCATGCCTTTTATTTAATTTATCCTACCCCTTATATTCTTAAGTGACTCATGATTAGTGTGAATAATTCCTTAGTCATTAAGTAATGTTCCCATGTTTGGAAGGCACGAATAAGAGCATAAAACTTCTTACGATATATGGGATAATTCAAGGGCTCTCCTTTAAGTGTTTCACTAAAATATGTCGCAGGTGCCTAGCTTGAAGTAACACCACCTATGCCAACCCCCTAAAGGTGTTAAAATCGTTAGTCAAGCCGAAAGGCATGACTAGCCATCATACAATCCAAATTTGGTCTTAAAAGTGATTTTTCAGTAGTCTACTTCTTTTATTCTAATACGATGATAACCGCTTTTAAGATCAATTTTGGAAAACATGTTTGCTCCGTGCAACTCATCTAGCATATCATCTAACCTAGGGATTAGGTTCCTATATTGTACAATGATATTGTTGATGGCCCGAAAATAAGTACACATTCTCCTAGACTCGTCTTTCTTGGAGAACAACAACATGGGAACTGCACAAGGACTGAAACTCTTCTGAACCCAACCCGTTTTTACTAGATCATTAACTTGCCTCTCAATTTCTTTTGTTTCCTCTGGGTTTGCTTTGTAAGCAGGCCTATTGGGAGGCTAGCTCTAGGAACTAAGTCAATTTGATGCTCTATTTTCTTAGAGGTGGCAAACCACTTGGTACCTCCTTAGGAAATATATCATCAAATTCTCTTAAAAGATTTTAAACCCTTCAGTAGAGATTCAAGTTCATTACTAGTGGCAACAAGTATCTCTCTACATCAGAGAAGGAAGAGAGGTTGTTCCAACATAAGAGATTTTATTTTATTTTTCAATGATTTTTGTGGAACAATATTACTGGAAGAGACACCAGGCTCTAGACTCAATCCTTTCTCTTTTATTTTATTTGAATGAGAGTTTTTGACTTAATTTTCTTCTCCTTTCTCTTTCCATATTCTAGTTTTTTTTTTTTTAACACTCCTTGTTTTTCTCTCACTTGTTGAGGTGTAAGAGGACAAAGAATGATCTTTTTACCCTTATGCAGGAAACTAATTTTATTAGTGAGATCATCATGTAAAGTGTGCTTGTTAAATTCCCATGGCCGGCCGAGCAAGATATGTCCAGCCTCCATTGGTACATCACAAATAACTTTTTCTTCATATTTTTCAATGGAGATTAACACACTTCCTTGGTCTTTAACTAAGATACTTGTGTCATTATTAATTCACTAAAGTTTATAAGGTTTTTGATGGGGTTTAATAGTCAAAGACAGCTTGTCAACCAACCTTGAGCTACAAAGTTACAACAAGAACTGGTATCCATAATCACTAAACAAACATTTTTAAAAATCTTACAATACGTGTGAAATAAATTTTCTCATTGAGACTATTCTAATTTAGTGGGTTGGGTTTCCAACAACCTTCTCACCATAAATAAATTTCCTTCAGAAGGCTTGGTTTCTTCCATCTCTGCTAGAGGAAGATGTGGAATCGTCTAAGCTTTCAATGTCCTCATCCTTTGCAAGTAAATTTCTTTTCTTAGGACACTCAAAAGAAAATGTCCTCTCTCTAGACATTTAAAACACTGGACATCCCTGTGTCTAAAATCTTTGGAAGAATCATTTCTATAATTTTCTTTTTCTCTATATTTTTCTTTTTCTAGTGTTCTCTCAAACTTAGGGGGGTAGCCCTCCTTCTTGTAATCTTTCCAGGATGAAGACATGCTAGGATATTCATTTTTAGAAGTTGTCTTGCTCTTCAGCTGCTGTTCCATCCTTATACACATTTGTACGAGATCTCTCAAAACTTTATAGGGTAACAACTCCACAGTATCCCGAATCTCATAGTGAAAGCCATTTTGAAATCTAACCAACGCTATTCTTGGTTCTTCTCGAATCCCCACGCTCATTAACAATAACTCTAGTTTCTACCTATACTTCCCAACACTTATATCTCTTTATTGGAGTTGTTAGAGTTTATCCATCAACTCCCTATCATAATATGAGGTACATGGCGTTTTCTGAGGGTTGTTCTTATTTTGTTTCTATAATGAATTTGGGGATTATGATTGAGTTTAAGGTCTCGTACAAGTGATGTCTACCAGTAAATAGTTGATCCCTAGAAACTAAGTCTAGTTAGGTATACTCATCTCTCTTTATGTACCTGGTAACATTCAAAGATTTGTTCAACCTTCATCTCCAAATTAAGGTAATCTTCTATGTTGTCTTTTACATACAAGGGACAAGGTCAACATTAGTCTCTCTGTGGTGGCTATGCTGCCTAGACCTATGTTGTCTAGGTGGTTGTTGATAATTGTCTAGGTTTTGATGACTATTATAAGGTTTATCTTGAGAATAGGGATCCTCTCTCTATTTTCTTTTCTTTTTGACCCCTCGTTATGTCTATCCTTAAATCTTCTTTTCTCTTCCATTATCATCTCCAACATTCCTCTTATATGTTTCATAATTTTATCTCTTTTTGTCATTTCAGACATTTCTTTTCTAGTTTCTCTCAACTCATCACTCAATCGTTCTCCTTCATTATCCCTTACACCAGCTTGAACACTTGAGGAATGAGCAGGATTAGTCATCTTTCATTTAAAAAGATTTTCACAAATATTTTATCTAAAAAATGGAAATGAAAAGAGTGAGTGGTAAAAGAGTTGTCTCAAATATATTTTTTTTTGACTTTTGTGAAGTTCCTAATAAGAAATAGAAATGAAAGGATTCCGAGTAGACTTCCAGGAAAGAGAGGTGCGTCACTTGGACAATTTGAGTACCAAGTCTTTCTTAGCGAAAATATTCCCTAGTCCTCTTCCACAACATCTCTCAATAGAAAACTTCAAAACAATTTTTCCTATGTTGGTGTTGCTCTCGTAATTCCTAGAGACCAAAGGAAGGTCTACTAATGTTTAAACGCTTGAAACTTTGAATCCTAGTTGTCATGGAGACTTAATGAAAAGAAAATAAAAATGTAAACAAAGTTGCAAGAATGTAAAAACAATTAATGAAAGCATGTAACTAGACATGTTTCTGTATGAAAGTGCAAGTGACACCTTGAGCCCTTGAAACCCTTTCACTTCTAAACGCTTTTGACTATTTCAAGGTTCAAATTTGGGATTGCTCTTGAAGCATTTTCCCATGACAACAAAGCAAAGAAAATTACAAATGATCAACGGAAAAACTCAGTTCCGTGACAAGTTTTTGATTACAAATGTGCTAATTTTTTGTCCTTTTGCTTTTTTGATTTTGTAGCTTTCTTTTCTCTCAAGTGTTTGTCACTTTTCCTTCTTGATTTTGTAGCTTTCTTTTCTCTCAAGTGTTTGTCACTTTTGCTTTGAACCTTCAACCTGTAGAATCTCTAAAGAAGAGTCATCCTTAGCAAGCTCTCCTTCTTTCAAGAGGCTACCTAGAAGTATTAGATAACCTTTCACCAAGATCACAAACTAGGATGAATTTCCATCTCAAGAGGTTAATGAAATGTAAATCAAGAAAAGCTCAATTTAAAATGCTAAACTGAAGACATTTTTCAGATTTAACAAAACTGGAAGAATGATTTAAAAGGCAAAAGACAAGAAATTAAAGCTAGTAAGAAAGTAGGCACACAAGAAGGAAACTTAAGATTGGTTCTAGAATGGAATACAAAGCAAAAACATAAACTAGAGTGAATTGGTAGTGGTGCTTAAAACATTTATGTATATTCTTTTTCAATGTAGTTGACCTTGAATTTGTTTTCTCGGATCCAGGACACTATATGAAGTAATCGTAGCAAATTTGAATCAAAAACAGCTTTGGAAAAATTTAAAACAATTCAAACCTGAGAGCAAAATGTGGACAGGGAACTCTGTCTTTTAGCACATAGCATCCTGGCTTTACTTTATCATTTTTTTCTATTTTGAATTTGAATGCACCTTTTTAACACAATATTACTGACATCTTAAAATGCTTAGATATAAATTTTCACTCGAAAATACAGTGTAATTTGTTAATAACAACTTTTCCAATCCATAGCGAGTTTGAAACCTAAAGATGACAATGAATTTAAACAAAGCAACAAGACATAAAGGAAACCTAACTCTGATAAACTTGCTAATGATCTAATAACAAGCTAAGGAACTCATATTCAAAAAGTTAACTGCACAATACATGTTCAATTTACTCTAGTCATTTAATCAAACACCTTCTAAACACAGTAGAATTACACTTGACATTTCTACAAACACCTAGTAGACTAGTTTTTATTGTGGAAGTGTATGACAATTTTAGGGAGCACATGACATTAGACATAACATGTAAGGATTATAAACTGAAAATTTCTCAAAATTAAAGAGATTCCACGATTGAAATTGAAGAAAAACTCAAGAAAAATGAAAAATAGCTACAACACTTGCTATATGAACACCTAGAGCACAAACATGATGATTCAAGTAGGAATTAACAATTTGAACCATAGAATAAGGCAGTTAAACAATTTTAATCGGTACAAACACACAAGACATGCAACAATTCATGTTAGACAACATGGTTCTTCGATGCCAAATGATGCAATTCCTAATGTTAATTGCATTTTTTCCTTGTGCCAATTGCTCTTCTTCCTTGAATTTTGGTTTGTTTCATGTTGAATGAAGAGGATGCAGAGGAAGTAATGTATTGAAGTGCAGTTTCATGTGTTTGGGAGATCAAATTTAGTGAGAAACCTAGGTGAAGTTAGGCCAACACATTAGGAGAAAGTCTAGAAGAGGTTTTGAAAGAGACTACTCAAGAGAGTTCAAGAACAAATAGAAGAGACTCAATTTGGCCAGCATTTCATCACTCATTCATAAACTGAAAAATGCATTAAAATAGACTCCTATTTATAGGTTTCATATGTGTCTAACCCTAAACCTAATTTGTCTTAGAAGTTTCAAAAAACTCTCAAATAAGAACATGACAAGTGACAAAGTGTGAATGGAGAGGATCCTCTCCATTGAGGATGTGCCATGTGGTGCTTATGCAAGGTAGCATGCGCCTAACCCTAGCTTGCATGGCAAGTTATGGTTTTTGACCTAACATGGCACCCAAGGTAGGGTTTAAACACAAGGCGTGAAATAAATTCCTACACTACTCTGTATAATTTTTACCAGGCTGACAGGCAAGAAGATTTTAATAATCTACTCTTTACAAAAGAAGAGTCTTCTTCCTACCTTCTTCTGGCAGTCCATTCTTCTTGGTTGTGCTCCTTGTGATAGGCCCAATGTGTATTCACGCAGATGGTCCTCTATCAATAACTTATGACCTTGTCATATACATTTTTCCCATTATATTGGTCAATAAACTGTATGTTGGTCATTCTTTATATATAAACGAGAAGAAATTTTGTTTGAAAAGATTCATTGAGTCCTTTCATCCTTTTATATATGAAATTTACGTTGGAAACTTTTATATTGCCATGTAGTATGGATAATTCCGGAGGCTGTGACTTGCCTTGTATATTGTGTGCCTCCAGGATACCCAGCAGAAAACTATTGTATACAATCTTGTCTTGTATTTAGGTTCTTGCGGAAGTGATTGCTAATTACTTCTATTGTGTTTTTAGTTTTTCAAAGAGAAAGAAAAGAAAAGAAAAATTTCTTATAACTGTGAAGCATAAAGATCGCTGGAACACGAGCCTGGCATGTGTGTTTTGGGGAAAAAAGATTCACACACGACTTCAAGATAGATGTATGTCGTATGGGCCAAATAAAATGGAAAGGTCGCAGGAAATGAAATCAATACATGAACAATAACCCTGTTTTTTTTATTATAAAGTTGCAGACTTGATATTTGTGTGTTGCTTTTGTTTCAATTTTTAATCGACTGTTTGCACACCGTGTCAGACCATGTCTTAGCCACATTTTACCTAAGCAAAACATTTTAATATAATTTTTTTGCTTTATACATTGTATTAAATCACCCGCTTCTCAAAGATTTTGAATCCATTACTGCATGGAAACAAGCTATTTTATTCAAAGTCAAACAGAGCTGAAGCTTGATCTGCTTCTTTTAAGAATAACATGGACTATTGATCTACTTCTTTTAAGAATAACACTATTGATCTGCTTCTTTTAAGAATAACATGGACTATATACTGCTTTTGTGTTTTTCTAAAGAAAACTATCGGTGTTATCTTTTTTCACTTCAATGATTTCTGTATTGACCATTTTGGCAGAGTAGTCGGAATTCGTCTGATTGATGCGCCTGTTCTTCATCCTGTAAGTGTCACTGCTCAAAGTAATTGGCACAAAAAAACAATCATTTGATGGAACAATCTCCCTGACTTTAGATAATTTTCTTACTTCAGATGTCCGAAGGACTCTTCAATTTTGTGATTGGCTGGACATTTATGTTTGCCCCATTGCTGTTCACAGATCAAAAGAAAGATAGATATAAAGGGTCTCTAGATGTACTCTGGGGCCTGCAAATGTTCCTGACAAACAGTATGTCTGACAAATCTCTCTAGCTTGACAAGTCTTTTTGATTACCTCCAATAGAACACCAATGTTCCTTTATCCGAAACAGATGAATGATTTAAGTTAAACTTACTCTTCCTTGGACGTGATGTAATCACATTAACGATCATAACTCTTTCTGTGATGCCAGCATTTCTGATCCCATACATGGCTATACGCTTGAATGATCCTGTTGACGAGACTGCTCCAAGAAAACTTTCACAATTTGGGTCAGTGATGACAAATGGTGCTCCACTTGTTGGAGTGATTGGTGGGAGTGCATGTCAGATATCTCTTTTGTGGGCTCTTTATGGGCGAATGGATGCAAATTTTGGGGGCATAGCAGATAGATGGGACTACTTGGTGGGTTATCTTGGATCAGAGAGGTTGGCTTATGCCTTCATATGGGATATATGTCTTTACATAATTTTCCAGCCTTGGTTGATTGGTGACAACCTCCAGAATGTCCAAGAAAACAAGGTTGCTGTAGTAAAGTATCTTAGGTTTGTTCCCGTGATTGGCTTAGTATCTTATCTTTTGTGCTTGGAGCACAAAGAGGCATAATTACTGCGCTTGGTTGATTAGTTTTTTTTTTTTTTTTTTTTTTGCACTTGAAAAAACTCAGTTAAAAATAATCTCTTGCTCATTTTTGAGAAAAAAGATTTTTTGAATTTAAATAAACTGATCCATACAATTATCAATGGTTACTTTGTCAGTTGTCTTTGCACGAGTAGTTTGTTTCAGGCTGTCCGAATTGTGTGTGGGCTCTCATATACTTGTCTCCTTTACCGTTTAATTTTTTTCTCATATTTTTAATTAAGTTTTTATTAAAAATTTCGTTTTATTCAATATTTCAAATATGTTTTTATTTTTATGTAAGTACCGTGTTATTTAATTTTTATAGTAAATGGAATGGAGTAATTATTATCTGTTTTCTTAGCTTTTGTTAAAAAATATGATGGTTAAAAATTGAATTATTAACTCTTTTTCAAAATCAAGAGAGTAAGAATGAGTAGTGTGGTATAACAAATTACTGAATCAATTTAATGAACAGTGTAGTATAAATGTAAAGCTTTACAGTAGAATAGTTTAAACCAGAAATGTAAACAATTAGAGTCTTAAGTGATATTTTATTGAAACTGGACTTGGCCTTTTAAAGTCTTACAGGAAACAAACCACAAATAATGCTAAGTGATTAAGATAAAATTAACAGTTAAAACACTAACAATTTCAATAAAAATAGGACTTTGTTAAATGGTTTTTGACTAAATCAAATTCTTCTAACAATCCCTCTCTTGAACTTATTCTTCTTAATTAAGAATTAGTTCGACTAAATCAAATTCTTCTAACAATCCCTCTCTTGAACTTATTCTTCTTAATTAAGAATTAGTTCAAGTCAAAAACATTATGCACACGAATCTTCACGCAGTTTCTGAAAAGCTTTTAATTTGAGAGGTTTTGTCATCATATCAGCAAGTTGATCTCGAGTATCGTAAAATAGTAAATTAACAGCTCCTTCTTTAGTAAGATCCCTAAGGAAATGAAATCTTACCTTTATATGCTTGGAACAACCATATATAACTGGATTTTTGGACAGCTTGATGGTTGAAGCATTATCACACATGAGCTTTGTTCCTTCTGTTTGTAAATGACCAATCTTTTCGAGTATCCTCCTCATCCAAATAGCTTGGCATGCAACAGCGACAACAAACTCGACTTTTGTAGTCGATAAGGTGGCTATAGGTTGCTTTCGAGAAGACCAAGCTACTGCTCCTCCACTCATCATGAATACATAGCCTGAAGTACTCTAGCTATCTTCCATGTCACCAGCATAGTCACTATCGGCAAATCCAATCAAATCACTAACTTCTCCCCTTTTATAGAATACACCATAGTTCATAGTACCTTTCAAGTACCTTAAGACCCTTTTCGCTGCTGCAAAATGTTGTTGTGTAGGACATGCCATGAAATGACTAATCAGACTCACAACAAACATGAGATTAGGACGAGTAGCTATGAGATACGTTAGAGTTCCCACTATTTGCTTGTACAAGGTTGCATCCACCTTTGTGCCATTTTCATCTTTGCCAATCTTTTGTCCTGGAACAATGGGATTACAAACAGAATTGTAATTTTCTATCCCAAATCGATTTAAAACCTCAGCTGCATACTTCCTTTGACATATAAAAATACCATCTAATCTTTGTATTACCTCAATTCCAAGAAAAAACCTCATTTGGCCTAAGTCAGTCATATCAAATTCTTTCTTCATAGAACATTTAAATTCTCCTAATAATTCTTCATAGAACATTTAAATGCTCATAATAAGAAGTTTACCTCCCTTCTTCTTGATAAAGAGTGTCTGCTCGTTGGAACTACTTTTGAATCCCTCTTTGATGAAATAGGACTCTATTCGACTAAACCATGCCCTAGGTGTCTGTTTTAATTCGTAGAGAGCCTTTTGAAGTTTGTACACCATCTGCTCACTTCCCTTTTTCTCATAGCCTTTTGGTGGTTCTACGAAAACATCTTCCTTTAATTCGCCATGTAAAGAAGCCGATTTAACATCCAACTGATAGAGTTTCCAGCCTTTTTGAGTCGCGAAAGCAATGATCATCCTCACAGTATCCATTCTGGCCACAGGTGCAAATACTTCTGTATAATCAATTCCATTGTCTTGTGTGTAGCCTTTTACCACCAATCTCGCCTTGTGTTTGTCAACTTCTCCAAGCTCATTTATCTTGGTTTTATAAATCCACTTTACCTCTATTTTCTTTGCACCAACAGGTAGAACCACCAAACGCCATGTTTGATTTTTTTTCAATGGATTTGATTTCTTCATCCATGGCCAATCTCCATTTTGGGCTTTTGACAACTTCCTCAAAGTTCACAGGATCTGGAATCATCAAGAATGTCATGTTTGCTTCATCATCTTCAAACAATCCTTCACCGGAAACATAATTGGCTGACCATGCAGGTGGATGTCGATTTCTGCCCTCCCTTATTGCCAAATCTGGTGCAGCAGCTACTGGACACTTAACTTCAGTAGCTGGTTCAACTGATTCAATTGGTTCCTTGTGATTTCTCCTTCTTCAGCTGTGTTCTCATTATTTTCAATATTTTCCCTTCAGACTAACTCTGTTTCACAGTCAAAATTTTTCCAATCTCATTCACAATCTTCTTCGAAAACTACATCACGACTTGCTATAATTTTTTTTAACTGGATCAAACATCCTGTACCCCTTGGATTCACTACTAACTCCAAATAAAACACAACTCACACTTTTATCTTCAATTTTGTTCCTCTTAGCATCAGGAATATGAACATGTCCCGCACATCCAAAAACTTTGAAATAATCAACTGACGGTTTCTCTCTACTCCAAGCATCTTCTGGTGTCATATCTTTTACTGCAAGGATAGGTGATCGATTCAAAACGTGAATCATCCACCTGACTGCTTCAAGCCAGAAAATCTTAGGTACTTTCTTCTCTGTCAACATAGCTCTTACCATGTTCATCACAGTGCGATTTTTGCGTTCGGCCACTCCATTTTGTTGTGGTGTATAGGCTGCAGTCAATTGTCTCTTTACTCTATGCTGCTTGCAAGAAGTATTAAACTCTGCAGAGTTGAATTCTCCTCCTCTATCTGTTTTTAAGCATTTTATAGACATTCCGACTTCCTTTTCTACCAGTGTTTTGAAACATTTAAAGTGATAAAATGTTTTTGATTTTTCTAAGAGAAAATAAGTCCATGCCTTCCTAGAAAAACAATCTATAAAACACAGAAAATACCTTTTCTGGCTACTTGAAGCTGGTGTAATAGGACCACACAGATCTGCATGAACAAGACCCAATTTTTCAGTTGCTCTCCACTTGTTTTTTATCGAAAACGGAATCCGATGTTGCTTGCCTTTCATACATGCCTTGCAAGTGGTGTTTGGAGCTACAATTTGTGGCAAGCTTTCCACCATGTTATTATGTTTCAAGGTACGTAAGCCTTTGTAGCTGAGATGACTATAACGATAGTGTCAAAGTGCTGACTGATCCGTATTTGAAACTTGGAGACATCTTCCTTCATTTGTTGTGGCAGATGGTTCAACAAACAATATGAACATCCGGTTTATACTTATAATCGATTCTGCCATTTTTCCTTTTTGTGGATGATAAATGCTGCACACACCATCTTTGAACAACACCGCTACTCCTTTTTCTTGTAGTTGTCCAATGCTCAAGAGATTATTCTTGAGTTCAGGTAAATATACACATCACCAACGGTGTAGCATACTCCCTGTAACATTAACTTCACAGCTCCCTTTCCAATAACGTTCATTCTTGTATTATTTCCAAGCTTGACAGTGCGAGAAAATGTTCTATCTAAGCTTGAAAACATACCTTCATTTCCACACATGTGGTTTGAGCAGCCAGAATCTAAGAACCACACATCGCTCCTTTTTGCTTCATGTGTCTCTACATGGGCCATTAATAGCATTTCATCCTCTTTTTCGAGTTCTGCATAATTCGCTTGCTTATTCATCTTTGGACATTCATATTAGAAATGACCTAGGTCATGACACTTATAACATTCAACAGTTGCTTTGTTGAAAGTTGATATTCCTCTTCCGCGTCCTCTTCCTCTATAAGTTCCTCTCCCTCTGTTACTTATTCCTGATCGGCCTTCAACTTTCAGAACTTGATCCTCATCATCATTGCTAGTTCGTCGAATTTTTTGTTCATGCACCACTAACGAACTCTGTAATTCATTGATGGACATATTATCAGTATCTTTTGATTCTTCAATGGATACTATAATATATGTAAATTTTTCGGTTAGGATGCATAGGATTTTTTCTACAATTTTCTTGTCTGGCATATTTTCTCCATTGCTCTTCATTTTATTGGATACCGTCATTACTCTTGCAAAGTAATTAGTGATGGTTTCATCACTTTTCATCTCTAGAACCTCAAACTCTCTCCTTAATGCATTAAGAATAGATTTCTTCACTTTCAAATTTCCACCAAACTTTCGTTTCATGGAGTCCCAAACAATCTTAGCTGTGCGACGGTCTAAGATTTGTTCAAAGACAGTTCGATCAATTGCTTAAAAGAGATAATGCTTGACTTGGTGATCTTTGAGTCTAGTATCGTTGAGTTGCGCCTGTTGTGCCTCAGTTTGTAACGTTCCTTCTTTTGGTTCTGTAAAACCATTCTCCACCAAACTCCACAAGCCCTTTGCTTTAAGCAAATTTTCCATTAATTCACTCCAATGATCATAGTGACCATCGAAGTGTGAAATCTTTGTTAAAGTTTTCATACTCTCTGTATTTGATCACTCAAAGATTGCTACTTCCCCTTTTTACAAAGCCCAGTGGAAGCTCTGATACCAATTGTAAAGCTTCACAATAGAATAACTTAAACCACAAATATAAACAATTGGAGTTTTAAGTGATACTTTATTGAAACGCCTTTTAAAGCCTTACAAAATAACTAAAAGAAAAAAAACAAACCACAAATAACGCTAAGTGGTTAAGATAAAATTAACAGCTAAAACACTTTAACAATTTCAATGAAATTAGGACTTTGTTAAATGGTCCTTGACTAAATCAAATTCTTCTAACAATAAAAAAAAAGATGTGCAACTAGCCAAAGTTATTGGGTAACTATCGAAGGCTTTTTAAACAAAGTCTAAGCTCATTTAAAATACATGATCTTAATTAATTAGAATCCTATTATAGTTTTAGAAACTATTTTTTTTTCATACTAAAGTATTGTAACAATTTTTTTTTAAATATTTTATTCATCTTGTCGTGATTCTGATTACAACAAACAAGTGTAACAAAATCTAAAAAATTAATTGAAGTATAATGTTTCTAACTTTGGATCTAAAACGACACTAAATGCAAATAGAATATTAAAAGAAATATGTCATCCAGGTATGACATTGTTTTTAGGAATTGAACGAATTAAAATAAGAACGAAGTTATATAAAAGAGAGATTTTATTTAAAATTTTTCATTATTACATGAGCTACCGGCCTCACCTTGTTATTAGTCCACACAAGTTAAAGATTATGCCGGACAAGTTTAAGTGGATCAGTGAATTAAAATAATGAATTCATCCTAATTTTTTATACGTTCGTACCGCATTAAGATTTGTGATCTTTTTAGTATTTGAAATCTTTATATTTATGATTTGTATATGTATTATAAATAAATAGTAAATATGTATTATTTGTATACATATGCTGTTTGTATGATATCTGGACCTTCAACTGTGAACTAGTCTCGTGTTAATCATTAGCTTCTATACAAGAAACTCCACTTAAGCAAAACTTTTTATATAACTTTTTTTACATGAAAATATTTAATTTAAAAAATATTAAGTTTGTTTATCAATTTTTGCTAGTCACATAACAAAACCATTTTCCAAAAATTAGAAAATAGAAAAACTAAAATTGAAACAACCCCATGCAAGAGCGGTATGTTTTCCGTTGATTTCAAAACGACGTCGTATGGTGGACATTTTCATTTCTTCATCCAGTCAGACACTTCTCGTTTGCTTTTGGCAGAAAAGATAAAAGGTAGATCCTGAATTTTCCCGCCAATTTTTCTTCGATCCGAACAATGGCACCAAAATCCGATAGTGCCGAAGGTACCATCTCCGCCACAAACGTTTCATTTTGCAGTTCTTCTCTCAAATCCTAACATCTCTCACTCTTTCATTTCGCAGCGATCGTGTTGAACTTTGTCAATGAGGTAAGCAACGACACCGTTCCCAATTCCGTGCTTCGCAACTCATCTCACGTGATACGCCTTCATACTAGCAAGAAAATTAAAATTCAAATCAAAGTTAATGGTGGTTTCTATTTTGATTTTGATTTTTTTTTTTTTTTTTTTTTTTTTTTTTTTTTTTTTTTTTGAAATTTGATCAGCAAAACAGGCCGGTGAATACGCAGAACGTGGCTGATGCGTTGCAGAAGTTCAACCTGAAGAAAGCGGCGATTCAGAAAGCGTTGGACAATCTGGCTGATGGGGGGCGCATTTCGTTCAAGGAGTACGGTAAGCAGAAGATATATCTGGCACGACAAGATCAGTTCCAAATTCCCAACAATGAAGAACTTAACCAGATGAAGGAACAGAATGCTGACATGCAAAAACAGCTAGAAGATCAGAAAAAGGCTATCAGTGAGGTTGAAGCAGGTATATATACTCTAATATAGTCATGGTCCTATTTGTTAGCAATTAACATTCTCTGTAGTTAGGACATGTTTAGATAAACCTCAAAAAAAAAAAAAATGAAGTAAGCATCTTCACGAACTAAAATCACTTTATGTATAAACTTAAAAAAATAAAAAAAAAATAAAAAAAATAAAACTTTTTTGGGCAACTTAACATGTGAGAGTGTCTGCAAATTAACTTACTTCAGTTTTAGGTTTAGGGAGGAACCAATCTTATATTTTTCTTCTCATTTGTAAGTGTTTACCAGGAATTTATCTAAACAGGTTCTTAGTGTAGTTCAGTGAATGAGACAAAGATCATTTTGAGTTCATGTTTTAATTTTGATTAGCGATTATTCCTAGCTCATTTTGGGATTATTTGTAACATTACTTTTTCAACTTTTACTCAAATTTAACTTATGTGCATGTTTGCATTAAAGTGGAGAGAGTTCAAACGCATCTTTACTTTCTAAACAGCATTTTTCCTCTTCTTTGTGTGTAAAAATAATTTTTAGATTTTAATCTAAATATAGCCCATCTGACCTTCATCCAATGGTTTGATTTGCTGATTGAACCAATTATATGAATTATTGAGTCAACCAACTCCAGATCATTTTCTGCATTAGCGATTTCATGCATTCACGCAGTTAGCAAATTGGAAACATTGAAAATCAGATGACTGGTATACTTTAATAAATTGGACTTAAAACATGTATCTGAGATTTGGTTTTGATTGGTTGAGTTGCCTGATTTCCATCTAATGGTTTCGATTGGGTGACTGACTATAGCAATCATGTGAGTTATTATTGAGTATACTAAATCTGGGGGATTTGGTGGTGTCAATTATTTCACGCAATCATGCAGTTAGCGAATCACAGTTGTTAAAGAAAGATGAGACAACTCATCTCGTCTTGGTAAATTAGACTTGAAATAGACATTCAAAATTGAGTTGTTTGTTGTTCATGAAGTGATTCTAATTCACTGATTGTGTGAATGCCTGAAATTGTTGACCGTGACAAATTCGTACACGATGTGGATGCCCAGGAAGTAATGTTATTATGTAGGGTTTTGTTATGTTAAAAAAAGCACTTCCGGTTTTTAGTTTTTGTTACAAACTTAGATGAAGTTATTACAGAATATTTTTTTCACATTGATTTCGTTGTGTTTCTTGATTTTACAGATCTAATAAAACCCGTGAAAACATTGAAAATCTTGTTAGTATTTTTCTTTTAAATTACAAAAATGAAATAAAAATAATGTGACATTTTGTAATTATATGTGCAATAGAAAATAAATAGAAAACTCTTTTTTCTGCGACTAAACAAAGAAGTCCTTCTGAGAGTACTCCTGTGCAATGATCTTAATGTGACTGTCGCATTGCTTAATAATTAGTATTATAAAAACATTTCATTCTGGATACTAGTTTTCGTGCATTTGGCTCAATTGAGAATTCGAAATTGTGGACATAACTCTTGATCTTGCAATTTATGGATGTAACTTGGTGGTGCAGAAATTAAGGCGTTGCAATCAAATTTGACACTGGAACAGATCTTTGAAAGAGAAGTGAACCTTAGATTGGAGGTAGCCGATGTGGATGCTTGTGTGCTTTTCTTTCTAATTTCTTGAAAGAGATTTACTGGTGATTGTTTGAGCTGTTTCAACTAAGATGTTTTGCCTTTTATGTTCTGCTTCAGGTTCAAGAAATGGAGGAGAAATTGACCAAGTTGCGTGGAGGTGTTACTTTAGTGAAGGCAGAAGAACGCAAGGCAGTTGAGAGTATGTTGTCAGAGATGATAGGTAACTGGAGAAAGCGCAAAAGAATGTTCAAGGATTTATGGGATACCCTCACCGAGAACTCACCTAAGGATCCCAAAGAGTTTAAGGTTTCTTTCTTGGCCAGTCACAACCATAGATCTTATTTTTTAATGTTTCTGTTATCATGTTGATACTAGTTCGCACTTTGCAGGAGGAGCTTGGAATAGAATATGATGAAGATGTTGGGGTGAGTTTGCAGTCATATAATGACCTGATTCAACATGGTAAGAAGCGGCCTAGGGGGCAGTGATGTATTTATTGAAATCAACAAATTAGAAGTACAGATTGTTTGATGTTCTGACCACAGTAAAATTACTGCAAATTACATACAGCTTATGCAGTAAGTTTTTACAAATCTGATTTAGTTTGGTTTTATTCACTAAAATTACACGCCTAGCTCATCACTGGAGCATTCTCTCAATGCAATATATTATTGGTAATATCACTTTTGGCCCAGGCATTGGTCCTCTTTACTTGGCATACTGTTCTGGTGCTCGTGTTTCAAGGACATAAAACATTATCTTTATTGTTGAACTTCATATGTACTGAAGAATGAAATTGACATCAACAGATGGTGGGACACAAAACTAACTCTAAGCTGAAAGCACTTATAATTGCGTACTCCCTCCTCAAAAATCTTACCCAGGGTTTTCCTGGTATACTCAAGTATCATAGTTATTAAAAAATCCTACTATTTATGATTTTAATTATACCATTTGATTAACTTTTTAATACATAAATGAGTTGGTGTAATCATCGATATGACAATTTAATTTGTTATTGTTACTTTATTTACTTTTCTTTCACCAATTCCCTTGCAAGAAATTTAAAAAGTCACACAAGCATAAATTGTTAAAAGGAATTGAAATTTAATTTTTAAAACTATTCTCTTTTATCATATTACTATTTTTTTTCCTTTCACTCATTCTTCAGATGTACTTTGGTTTAATTTTTTTCTTTATATTATTTTTTTAAAGAGATTTCACCAACTCAAATAACTAGTAATTTTGTTTTATGAGACTTAAGTTCAAGTTGATTTTATCTTCTAGTGGTAAATTATTAAACGAACACAACGTATTATTTTTTACAACATATTTGTAGTTGTTTTTTATTGTCGCTAATCTTATGATCCAATACAGCTGATTCAAGGTACATAAGTTTCATATGCATGATATGAATATACCTTTGATAGTTTCTAGTATTATGTTTCAAATTGACAATAAGATGGTTAATAATTGGTTTAATCTAATGTCAATATGACATCCCCAGGTTCTTTCTGCAGTCATTTGAGTACGTGATCAAATATCAACCTGCTTCCTATGTCCATGACTCCATGTCCATAGAGATACTTTTATGTTGTAATTGCAACGAAGGAGGAGAATCCCCAACGTTAATTTTGCATCGAACTAAATAAATTAATAATTTAAACAATGAAAAACATATTGACATTGTGATGACAAATCCATGAGACAAAATTTAAAGAACCAAGCCATAGCACACTTAGCTAAGCTACTAGCTAAACTTCAACCTGGGACGCTACATGCAATGATACTCCGTAATTGTGCACTCATCTAGTTCTCACTGAAATTGGCCTCTTTTGCAAATCCAACTGAGGCACACTTTGCCTCTTGGATTCTGACACAGTATTCAATACTAGTTTCCTGGAACCTGAATTGACATCTATATCAGCACCATAACCTGATGATGTCTTCTTGGAAGATGCATTTTTATTCTGATTGTTATCAGTTTCATCATCACTATCATCAAAAACTACTCCCTCTTCCAAAGGATCAGCCTCAATTTCAGCATCCACTGAGGCATTAACCCCCATCAAATCCTTATCAGTTGAATTGCTACCAATAACGTCTTTTGACCTTTTTAACTCATCCATATCTTCTCGTTGAGTTTCGCTGAGGATTTCCTTTTGCAGTTGAGGTTTCACATTATCTGGTTGAGTGCCTGGACTATCATGATCACCAGGATCATGTGAATCAGATCGGGAGAGTTCCAGTGCCGCTCTTGCAGCAGCTGCAGCATATGCAGCTGACTCGAATGCTGCCTGTGCTGCATCAGCTACATCCTTGTACTTTTTCCCGCCCTTAAAGGAATTAGTTAACTCCTCATTTTTCCCTCTACTAGGCAAAATGCTTATATTCTCTTCCTTTTTCTCAGGTCCATGCTGGTTTTCCATTTCTACTTCAGATTGTTCCTGAACAGTGCATCAGATGCCATAAGTACTTGTTTTTCAAACGCATATATAACTAGAAATTGTAAATTTTGAGGGCTTAGTTTCTATACCTCAACCGAAACAGTAGTTTCTTCAAGCTGCAGAACAATACCATTCTCAGAAGCAATTTCTTTGATTACCTTCATTCTGCTTTCCAGGCTTGGCATCCTTGTTGACAGCTTTTGTATCATCTATGAACAACGAGATAAAAAGGGTTGTAAAATTTCCAGAGAAAAAGTAATTAAAATTAGAACAATACAGTTATCTAGCTTTTACATAAATTCTTCCTAAGAGGCAAAACAAAATAGCGGGAAGGCAACCGTATTAGACATAAAATAACAAAGATTTCTGATTTTCATATCATATACATACCTGAGGATGGACGCCACAGTTATTCCTCAACTCAATAGAACGAGCAGCAAACTCCTTGCCAAACCGCGAGGTCAAAACTGCACGAATCTCTTGAACCTCTGGAAAATCACCACATCTTGAAGCTGCATAGAGCAACCCCGATGCTGCCTCTTTCAGTTCCTCGGGACATTCCCTATACAAGAAGACCAAATCCATTATTTCAAGACAAAGTTAAAACCAATTCCTTCACCCAAAATTATCCTTAAACCAACCTCTCCTGTTCAATGAGGTGGACCCTTTCGATCAAGAGGTTGCAGTATCCTTCAATCCTGTCATACACATCCAACATGTTCTGATCCTTGATCACATGCTCAACCTTGTAAAAAACAACCCGGTTTGAAGTTAGCAATATACGTGAAAAAAAGGAGAAAAATAGTTTGTGCATGTATATGATATGGGGTAAAGAGTTATAGAGTGACAAGATAAGATGTATATATCTTACTCTAAGTGAAGCACGTTCGAGGTGACCTAGTTGGAGGAGTTCAAGGACATCAGAACGTGCAAGTCTAAGGCGAGCCTGGCGCTGGTTCTTGAGAACAGCGAGACGTGAGATGGCAAGGTTAGCAATAGCCTTGAACTTTGCAGCCTTGAAGGTTCTACCAAGGAGAGCATCTAGCTTCTTGCCCATACTGTGTACCTTATTTCTGAATGATAAGAACAAAACAAGACAGTGCCAACAGCAAAGAAGCAAGTGCCAACAAAATGAGAAGTTCTATGACATGTCAAAGAAAGAGAGAGAAAATGAAGGTTTTATATGGTGATTTGAGAAGGAGTGACTGATATTTTCCCTTGCAAAAAGATTTTAGCTTTTGATATTTTTCTTTTTTGGGTGTTGTTGATTGCAAGGGTTTTCTTAGGAGAGAAGAGTCTTCAACGCGGTTGGCGTGTGAAATCTTGAAGGAAGATGGATAGTAGCTTCTCAGTTGCCACCTTCTCAGAAAATATGTGAAGAAATCGTAGATAGGAAGGCCAAAACTCAAATCATTGTTTTGGTGTGACTATTTGGTTAGACGCATCAGACGGAAATCCAATAGTCATAATCATTCTTTGTTGTCAATTTCCACATTTATTACTTTTTCTTATTTATGTGTACGTTTATTTTTATATTAAATTAAAACCTTAATGGTTTTTGTTATTATATTATATTATTTACTTTATTCAATTTATTCTTCTTATCAATAAAGGATTTAATTAAATTTCTCAATTTTTAAAAAATTAACAAACTTAACTGAGCATTTTGTGAATAACGAGAGTAAATTGAATAACATAAATAATTAAAAATAATTAAGCCAACTTAAAATATAATCCTAAATGTATGATATTAATAAAATTACACATACCCGTTTTGTGTGAAACCGCGTAAGTTCAATAAATTTTTATTTTCTTATTTTCTTATAAAGTTATCTTTTAGTTTATAAATATTTATGAAAAAGTTATACGAGTGAGAAAGATTATGGAAAAGTTGAAAAGGTCGTATTATTTTATTATTCATGTTTTTATTATTATATACTTGTTGACAAATTGATCTAAAGTCACTTTAAATTTTTCGCGTGAATTTTTATTCGATTTTGATTGATGTAACACTTTACATTACCAACAAAATGTTCATATTTTTCAGTTTAAAAGAATAAATTATACTTGGTTTTGTAGTTAAATAGTAAACTATCATTTCTTTTAATTTTAAAAATCTCTAACTTAAAAAGTGAAACGTCTTAAATTTTACTATATTTTAGTGTGAATAAATCTTGACGAGTACCAAAACAAAAACTTTATGGTAATAAGTAATTATAAATGAATCTCTTAATGAGATTTTTCTATTTTCTAGAACTTTGACTCTTACTAGTAACTTATGAATACTCAATAAAGAAATAAACCCAAATTTCCGACAACATATTTTTTAGCTTGGTCTCAATATTTATAAATTTTTGAAAATTATAAATTTAATAGAAGTATAAATTCAAAACTAATTAACTGATCAGATCAATAATAAATGTTATTATAAGAAAGTAGTATAACATAACACTCATTCCAGTAAAATTACAGTTTTTAAATTAATGTAAAGAAAGTTAGTATTTTTTTTAAAAAAGTTTGAATCAATATATTGCTTGATGAATGATTGAATCCTAGTTTCGTTTGAGATATTGACATTACAAAATGAGTTTTTTTCTCCCTCAATAAAATATTATATATTTATTTTGATAAAAACAGTCAACATTTAATTAGATATATTAATATAGTGATTAGACATTTTGCTCTCAAAAATCATAATAATAATAATAATAATAATAATAATAATAATAATAATAATAATGATAATAATAATAATAATAATAATAATATATGTAGTAGAAACCGACATTTGGTTCACTTAATGTGAAGATTCATTCTATCAATAATTAGCTATTACAATATCCCAAATAAAATTACTTTTAATTTTAATAAACTTAAAAAAACTTTTGATAAGATGCTTAAAGGAACTTGTGGTAAATGTAGTAGTAAATGAAAATATAGAAGTCAATTTCATGAGATGCATAGTTTTCTCTCCTACATAAACCTTATTTGACAAACTCAAGTAAACACGCCAAACAGGAGAGACCAGGAATTGGTTGGAAAGTACGAAGTTAGACTAAGTAGTCATACGGAGGAGGCTTCATTGTCAATATTTTGTACTCTGGCAAGAAACCATTTAGCTTCTTCTTTTCTTTTCTTTTCTTTTCTTTTTTAACTTTGTCAAGTTGTTTGACACAATACATTTGGTTTCTAGATGTTTCTTTCTTTTTTTTTTTAAGTAAAGTTCTTCTATATATATATATATTATTGAAGACTAGGTTTTGGGTTTGATTTTTCGTAATATATTTTTGTTTCATTCAGTAAGTGTTTTAAGCAAAATTAAATTATATTATGCATTTAAGAAAATTAATTTTCACTTAGAGAACAAATAATATGATTATGGATTCTTTAAAGATGATTAGTTTTATGAACTTTGAATTTATGATTATAGTAACAATTATTTAAATAACAAACTTCAAATTAGTATAGATTTCTAGATTTAAACAAATTATTACACATTAACATTAAAACAAACGATTTATTACAATTTAATACTATGAACATTGAAAACCTTTTTATAGTACGATATTTGATTGAGTTTAGACTTTTAGAAGGAACCAAAATCAAGAAAAGAATAAAACACGTGGGAAGACCTTATGCCTAAAAAGTTTATATATTGCCTTGATTATGTGTTATGTAGTTCAAAGAAGAATTCTATACTTGTTCTCTGGGTGCTCAACTCATAGATGTTTCGTAGAGCATTTGGATTTCATACCATAACTTCTGTAATGGTTACAATTTTTTATTTATTTCTTGAGTTTCAAAAATCTTAAACTTTTTTTTAATAAATAACTTTTTCTTAAACATCTCTAGGTAATAAATATTTAAAATTTTTAAATAAATTTAGTCTTAATTTTTTTCTTGAGATCAAGACTTATCGTATTTCTAAAAAATGAAAAAAACATTTTTAATAGAGAGAACAATTAAAACTCATATGGTATATTTCACACACAATGAAAAATTTATAATGGTTAAACATATTTTTTTTGAATTTGCTCTGGATAATAGGATGTAACAATGAATTTACTCACAATATTTGTCTTGTAATATATGAATTTCTTTGTTTATTCCTGATGAATCTCTTGTCTATTTTTTTCTTCATCTTTGATGGTCTTTATATAGGCTTTGGAACGATGACAGTTTGATGCTTTTATATTGAAAATCCTTTTCACCGTTGAATATTATATTTTTAATGCATGAAATTAATTTTTCAATTCATTTGAAAACTCTCTATATGTGCAACAATTTTGAACATTGGACATTGATGTATTAAAATATTTATTCATTGGTCTCGTTCTTCTCTTTGTTTTATTTTCTTGAAGACGTTGCAAATAACAATTTTGGCTTTAATGAGATCTTCGCATTGTTTTCACATAGTTAAGTCCTTTAATTCTTTCATTTTTTTTAGCAAATATGCATTGACTTTTGCTCTCTATTTGTTCATTCTTGAATCATTTATGGGATTCTTCAATGTAGTTTGTCTTTGTCTGCCAATCTTCTTTTATTGTGCTTCCACAATTTTCATTTTTACTTTGTCGTCAAACAAATTTGTAGACTCTTGAATATCTTTTATGTTGTATTAAGTGCATATTCTAGTACTTCTTGCAATGCTTTGATCCATTCTGAAAATTATTTTAACTTGATTGACCATTTATAATGTGCATTTAAGTACTTTGGTCAACCAAAAAATCGCTTTAGATAATTCCAAAATATAATCTCTCAAATTATAAAAACTTTCTATTTAGAGGTAAATATAAATTCCAAAGTTTCTATGTTTGTCTAAATTATGAATGTGAAATCAAATTAAACTTAAATTAATGTATATGAAAAATAATTTTGAATCTTATTAATATTAATAAGCGTGAGATATCTTGATTAGAAAACCTTGTTTTTCTATGAATAAAACATTTGCGCACCCATTTGATCTTTGAAAGAAATTTTTCTTAATCCTTGAACTTTTAATCATTAAAAGTTCTAACCTTGACTGCCTCACTATGAGCTGAGAGAGCAAGGAGATCATGGTCTTTAGAATGATTCAAGTTCGGGGGAAATTAAAAATATTACATGGGGTATGAAGAGCATTTAAAAAAGGTTATGGGTCAAGTTGTAATATATATATATATATATATATATATATATATATATATATATATATATATATATATATATACATACACATATATATATATATACATACATACATATATATATATATATATACATACATACATATATATATATACATACATACATACAT
>Ga0209700_102635_pt1 | contig 35944 bp, 15 predicted proteins | sample SiratroredBW_FD_187528 | JGI IMG/M metagenome (GOLD analysis project Ga0209700, IMG submission 187528) | Root nodule microbial communities of legume samples collected from California, USA - Siratro red BW (SPAdes) (version 2) | ecosystem: Host-associated > Plants > Roots > Nodule | place: USA...
TTTGAAATAAATAGTATATATATATATATATTTTTTTTTTTTTCTTTTAATTTTCCTATAGGAATAGTACCTAGATAAGACATGACTGTATGAGGTTATGGACTCTATGATAAGGAGGATTAAGAGCCTTTTCTGAAGAAAATGTGAATTAATCGGTTTTTACATGTCACTAAAACATCTATCTTGATCTATGTGTAATAAGGCGTAACGATTTTTTTTTTTCCTTAAAATTTGAAAGTTGATCTTAGTCAAAACTCACAGCAGTAACTTGATACCATGAGAAGAAAAGAATGACAGAAACTGAGAATACTAAATTGATTTTAAATCCCAAATTAGGCTAAGAATTCTTGATGTACAAGATTGGAAAAGGTGATAAGTGGTATCTTTTTCACTCATCATTTGATTTTCTCTCAATGTTGATATTTATTTGGATAGAGCAACATATATGTTATACTCCAGAAGATTGAGTATTAGAAATGCTAATATATATTACAAACTCCTTGTACTTTTCTAATTACATCATTGTACAGTTTCTTCCCTCTGGCTTTACTCTTCATTTCATTTATTTTTGGACATTAAGGGAAAGGCGACTGGAGGAAAGTCAACAGGAGACAAAGAACCTACCAAAGCGAAGTCAAAACCGGCTGAAAAAGAAGTGGCTGAGAAGGAGAATGAAGTTAGCGTCAGTTTGCTTAACATTCAAGTAGGATTAATTCGCAAAGCATGGAAGCATCCATCTGCAGATAGGTCATTTGACAAACTTACTGAAAAAGCATTTTATAAATAAACATGTTAAACTGATAGTAATGGAGAATGGAGTGTAATGCTTCTGTAGTTTTAAAATGTTTGAGGTAAATATTATTATCAATGAACTTAAGTTATCTATGCAGTTTGCTAGTTGAGGAGATAGATGTTGGGGAGGCCAAATTGCGGCAGGTTGTCAGTGGTTTGGCAAAGTACTTCAGTCCTGATGAGTTGACGGTAATGTAGTTTACCTGAGTGTGATGGTTAGTTGTATTCATTTTGAATTGTAATTAACTCTTTCTTATGTGCCTGTTGTTTGATTTTATTATACAGAATCGTCGTGTTGTACTTATAACAAATGTCAAACCTGGAAAACTAAGGGATGTGGTGTCTGAAGGTCTGGTATGGATTCTCATACTTGCTGCATGTGTTAAATTGTTTTGTTGTATGTAGCTTATGATGATCAAGAGATCTTATATCTGTATTTGACTCCTCTTGGCAGGTATTATGTGCTTCTAATGAAGGACCAACTGTTGTGGAGCCCTTGATCCCTCCGGAAGGAGCAAAAATTGGGGAACGAATTTCCTTTTCTGGGTAAGCTGTTCAAAATCTTCTAGACGGGTATTCTGTCTTTGTATTCATGGTTGAGTGACTTGTTCTATCTAATGACCCAAAATATACGCATTTTCCTCATGCATGCTGGTTATATGGTTAGACTAGCCAGCCCTTGCTGAATAATGACAACTTTTTGCCATTTGATTTCTCATTCCCCTCAACTGAATCAATTTACATTGAATTGACTCAGTATTTGCTGAGTAGAAAAGAGGAGACAAATTATGTTTGGTAACCCATATTTAGTTTTGATATATCATCTTCATATAATCGTTTGCCAAGTATCTCATCACTTTGTAGTATACCAATTACCTCTCATTGGGTCTGGAGACATCTCTGTAATTATCACGATAAGATCGAATTTAATGTTGGGATCAACATGTCAGCCATCTGGCAAACTGAAGTATGAAACATGAGCTATTAGTTTTTAGCCACCACTGTATAGCACTCACTAAAAGTCTTTTGTTCAAATTTTAGTTAGTGGCACTTGTTGCTTTCTTGTGTTTTGGATATAATTTACTTGAAGTAATTAATTATCTGTGCTTTGTCGTTCTAATTTAGGATTGATGGAAAGCCAGAGGATGTGCTAAACCCAAAAAAGAAACAGCTGGAGAAGATTACACCGGTAATTTCCTCATACTCTTTCCTTTATGTGTTTCTAAACTTCCAGTGTTTCTGTCTGAAAGGGATGAAAGTGGGAGGTAAGAAAATAGAGAGGAAAGAAAACATCCTTTTCTGTTTAGTTGGAGAGAATGTGAAAGAAAAATGTGAAGAAAAGTTTGTTTCTAGAAACAAAACTCTAAACTTTTGAATTTAAATCTCAAAATTTCCTCACTTCCCTCACTTTCCTTAATCTCAACCCAACATAGGGTTAATTTTATAAAAGAAGTGAAAGTGATGGTGTTGACAAGCTCATGTTATCCATGCAGCATCTTTTCACTGATGACAAGGGGGTGGCCACATTCAAGGGAATACCATTTATGACGTCTGGTGGACCATGCACATCATCCATTCCCAGAGCAACAATTAAATAGTGGAGAGATATGGTCCATATCCACTGTTCATTTGTTCTTCACCACTCAGATTTTTGGCACCACAAAATATTCAAAGTTTTGATTACGTGAATAAGGCGTTACTATCGTATCTTGTTGGCAAGTTTATGTTGCAGTTGCACTTGCGTGGTCTTAAATGCTTCCAATATAATCTTGAATCCAATGATTTTTGAGTTTATACTATAGTAAGTAACTCTCTACACATTGCGAAAAAACGAAAGACTATTTCAAATTATACAACAACCTACCTAGCAGGCGATATTATGCAGTCCTTAAATGCTACAGTCATGACATCGAATCCAATGAGTGGAGTTAATGCTACAATAACTATATACATTGGTAAAAGAACGAAAGACCGAAGTTATTATACAGCTAGCTAGCCAATGATTATTACAATTCGTCATATGTAAACAAGATTTAACGATACGAGTATTTGTCTTTGGATACAAAAACTTTGAAATAAAAGCATAAACGAATATGGCTACCATTTATCAAAAAGATAAAAAAAGAAATAGCTACAAGATTAGGTTACTTGAGTTGGTGTCTTGACTTGTTATGGACAGATGCCTTTTGCGGAGCTTTTATGCAGTGTGGTGTCATTCTTTTAGTCCACTGTCCGTTTCATTTTTGAACGATTTATAAGGTCTCAAGGGTTCCTTAAAAAAATACATGTCTAAAAGTGGTGAATCACAGTTGTGGCCCAGGAGAATAGCTCACACTTTGACATGCATAATCTAAATAAACTGGTTTTTAAAGACGTGGTAATTGGACTTCAAAACTAAATTTTGAAAAGGATAAAGTAAATTACTACTTCAAAACTAATGTTTAAAAGGATAAAGCAGGTGAAGCACGTCAAAAGTATAAACAAATTAAAACTTTTTTTTTTAATTGAAAATTTTGTTTCAATCACCAGACTTCTTAAATTGTTTTATGTAGACTTTTTTGTCCTTTTAGAATAATAAGCATATCGTAGATGATTTATCTAGATTTATTTGGACACCATTGATTGTCACTAAGAATGATGTTTTTCCGCTATCAAAAAGTTTGTCAAGATTTTACAAAATAAAAATTACAACAACATTTGCATGGAGGAGAATTTTAAAATGAGAAATTTAATTTGTTTTGTGAAAAGAATAGAGTTTAACATAACTTTTCTGTACCTAACACTCAAAGCAAAATGGAGTAATTGTAAGAAAGAATCTATCATTAGAAACTAGCTAAAATAATGTTTAGTAAAACCTTTCTTCTAAAGTATTTTTAGGTTGATGCTATGAGCATAACTTATTATGTTTTGAATTGTGTGTTTAGGTATATTTTCAAGAAAACTCTATATGAGTTGTGCAAAGGAAGAAAGCCTGATATTGGTCATCTAAAATCTTTGGTTACAAATGTTTTATAAAGATAAAGAAAAATCTTGAAAAGTTGGATGCCAAAGTAGATGAAGGTGTTTTTCTTGGATATTCATTGAGCATTCATGCATATAGAGTTTATAAGAAAAGGCTTATGAGTATGGAGGAATCTGTGCATATTATATTTTTTATGAGCCTAACCATGAGACACAAGTATCTTCAAAGAATGATATTGGTGAAGATTAATGGGTTGATACATTCTTGAAGTTCAATTTCAATTATTAAAGTGGTCCACATGAAATGCAGAAGTTATTGGACAAGAAAATGAACCCATGACTCATGCAGAACTTCCAAAGGAGTGGATAATTCATACAGATCTCTCTCTTGAAAACATCATTGGACAAATTGAGAAGAAAGTTTCTACTAGACATTTCTTAAACAATTTTTGTGAATATATGACTTTTGTTTCCCAAACTAAATCAAACAATATCAATGATGCCTTAGATGATGAAAACTGGATATTTGTTATGCATGATGAATTAAACCAGTACATCAGGAATGATATATGGATGCTTGTGCCGATAACAAAAGACATGAATATAATTGGAACTAAATGAGTTTTTAGGAATAAGATGGATGAACTAGGTGTAGCAATTATAACTAAAAATAGACTAGTTGTTAAAGGCTATAACCAAGAAAAAAGGAATATATTTTGATGAAACTTATGTACTAGTGGCTAGATCAGAGGTTGTAAGATTGTTACTTGTCTATACTAGTATGAGTGGTTTTAAAATTTTTTAGATGGATGTGAAAAGTGCATTTTTAAATGGATTTATCACTAAAGAAGTTTATGTGTCTCAACCTCTTATTTTTTAAGATCACAAATATTCAGACCATGTGTACAAGCTAAAGAAAGCTTTTATCGACTAAAGTAAATCTAAGACAATTGTATGAGAGGTTTAACAACTTTCTCATTTCCCATAAGAGGAAAAATGGATAAGACTCTTTTCATAAGAAAAGTTGAAAACAATATAATTCTTGTACAAGTTTATATTGATCACATAATCTTTGGAGCCACTAATGATAAATTATGTGAAGAATTTGTTTCAGCTATGTAGGGGAAATTTGAGATGTCAATGATGAACGAACTAAATTTCTTCTTAAATCATCAAGTAAAACAACTTAAGCATGGTACCTTTTCAGTCAAACACGACACTATGATTATCTGTTGAAGAAATTTGAAATAGAAGATTGCAAGGAAGTTGCTACACCTACGTTAACCAACTGCTATTTGGACTTAGATGGAAAAGGTATAACAATGGATCAAACCAAAGATAGAAGACTCACTAGATCTTTGCTATACTTAACTGTTAACAGACTTGACATCATGTTTAGTATGTGCATGTGCGTAAGATATTAATCAATCCCAAGGAAATACATTACAATGTTACAAAACGAATCATCAAATACTTAAAGGAAATAACTAATGTTGGATTGTGTATTCAACAGGTGTTTCCTCAAACTTAATTTGATTTTTCTGACTCAAATTTTGCAGGTTGTAAATTGGAAAGAAAGAGTACAAGTGGTACATGTCATTTACTTAGATTGAGCTTGGTATCATGGCACGACAAAAACCAAGCCTGTGTAGCTCTCCTAATTGTTGAAGCAAAATATATTACAGTTGGAGGTTGTTGTACTCAAATCTTATAGCTGAAACAACAATTAAGATATTATGGTCTTCAATTGAAAGAGGTACCCTTAATATGAGATAAAACTAATGCTATTAATCTAACTAAAAATCCAGTGCAACATCTTCAGACAAAACATATTGAGATCAGACATCATTTCATTAGGGATCATACTATAATGGTGATTGCGAAATAAAATATCATTGAAACAGTAAACAACTAGCCGATTTATTCACTAAACCTTTGGCTGGAGTCAAGTTTAATTATTTAAGATATGAGCTAGGTACTCTGGACTTTTCAAGTATTGCATAAATCTCTCAAATTTTTAGTTTATTATATTTTTAATGGGTTAAAAGAATTAATTACTTGATTGAAATGAAAAGGTATTCATACTAGTTGTGTGTTATCCTTATTTTTAATGGATCATTTGATCGTTTTAACCTATTGTTCAGTGTGTAGGTTATCTTTTATCTAATTATTCAAGTAGTTAATCTATTAATTAATCTTTTAAATATGTTAAATCTACATGTTAATTTATTGATTTTGTCAGTTTCTCAATAAATAACTTTCATTTTGTGTGACTATATTTGTTTTGGTTGTTTGAACAACACATGCCATTCTCCATGTGGATGTTAAAAGACTGATTTCTGTGAATGGACTATGTTGCTTTTATTCCCAATAAAGTGTGGTCAAATATAGTTAAATAAATTGTTCATTAGTCTCTAAAACTACAATCACTTACAAAGTGAAAAAAACTCCTTACCTAATTTGTTAATTGCTTTCAAATCAAATTAAAAACTATTTCTTATATCTTTAAGTTCGTGTTAAATTTCAACGTACATACATTTTGCATTTAATTATTCTTACACATTCGTCTACATATCTGAAACCAGCAGCAAAATGTTTACCTTTACTACTCCACAAAGAAAACATTCAATTAAATTGTCTTCATCAAATAAGGGAAATTTGTAGATGCAGTTGAAGTTAAAGCTGGAGTATTTGATGAATCATTTCCTTGCATGAAGACTTAAGAATGAAAATTTAGTTCATGTAGTATGTCAATTTGTCCGTTTTGTATGAGTCTGTAATTCTTAATAAAAAGTTGATTGATCAATTAAAATCTCAAAGAAAGTACTTTTAAATGTTTTAAAATCAACTTGGAACTTATGAAATTCAAACTTATGTAAAAAAAAATATAAATTTGTGAATATTGTAATTTGTAAATATTGCCAGAATCCATCTTAATATTAATGAAAATTATTTAGATTAATAAAACATAAATATAAATATATGTAATATCTCACTTTTTAAGGAGGAAACAAATATAAAGATGAATATATATATATATATATATATATATATATATATATATATATATATATATATATTCTATTTTTAAATTTATTTTTATTTTAAATTATTAAAATATCATTTGTTTGTTTAATCTTTTATTTTGAAAGTTATAAAATTATAATTTATTCATTAGTATTTGGCATTGAATAGAAGAAAAATTATTTCTTTATTTCGTTAAATTCTTAACAATATTATGTTTTATGTGATTTAATTTTTATTTTCTTATAAAAAATATTTAATAACTACTGAAACAGTTAAGAATATAATTACAAACATGAAACAAAAATTTCATATATGATGTATGAGTATTTACTGTATAGTTAGATCCACATCTATCATGCAGTGATAACAACTCCAATTAAAACTTACATTTAAAAAATGTTCTAAAATTTTAAAAACAATATATTTTACCAAATATACTTCAAATAAGTACGTTTTTAACTAAAAGAATTAAAAACTAGTAAAATGTAGAAAAAAATACTTGTCAAATATATGCATAATGAAAATGAGTTTAATTGTGATGTAATCCACTCTTTAAATATTTTTATTATAAAAAACCATATGATTTGTGATTATATGAATATTGAAGTTAATATCAATAAGTCTATAAAAAATAGTTTTATATTGTGAATGCATAATTTTTTTTTCTTTAAATAACATTTATGAATAAATCTTTGTCCTTTTATCTTATGATACATAACATTTTAAATAATGTTAAAGAGAGGAAGAGGGAGTGGGTGCATTACATTTGTAATCGAGGTGGGGAAAAGAAAAACCGTGAATTTGTGACTGTGCATGAATGACATTACGAATCTCTGTGACAAGTACTGCACAACCTTTGATTATTACTTATACTATTGCCTTGCAGGTTGACCATGTCTGATTCACATCACAAAATGTCACACACTATCCATATATGTTCATCTACCTACCCTTTGTTGCATCTCTTCATGTCTTTCCAGATTTAGAAACAAAAAGCCACCATATTCAAGATTCCAACAAAATAAAATGTGGTTTAGATAAACACCAAATCCATGAGTCTTTTCATCATCTACTGTTTGCACACTACAACCATGTAAAGCGAGTATCTTTGTATTTTATATTGTGTTTGGATCCATGTACTGCTCGGAAGAAACAGAAGATGCACCAAAGTTATTTACTGTTTGTGTTTAGATAATTGGTCTTGAGAAGATTTGCAAAAATGCTGGGGTGAGTGTTAAGAGAAGAGTGAATTTGTATTTTAGAACTTTGCCCTAAACTTTAGCACAAGTTTGTCTTTCTATTTTTTTGTCCACTAATAATGAAAGAAGTTATAAAATGTTGAAGCTCCACTTGTTGATTACATTTTGAAATTGAAATTTAATATTTTTGAAGTATAAATTTAAAATATGAAATAGGGTTTAAAATATGTTTTATATTTGTCAATTTATTGTGTAATTCCCATTTTTTATCTGTAATTTTTTTTAAATTAGTGTATGAAAAACAATTATACAAGATTTACAATTGATTATTTAAAAAATTAAATTAAATTTTAAATATTTTTTCATGTTTTTTTCTAATTTTATAAAATTATTATTTCATAATTAATTATCTTCTAATTTTAATTCTTACTCATTTTTATTAAATTTTAACTATAAGTATTTTGATTATTTATTATGTTAACTAATTTATTTAATTTTTTATTTTATTACACCAATTAAACCAACTACATATTTTTCACTCATTTTTTTATTTTTCAATTTTCTTTATTAATTCAAATTATCTTAATTTCTATTTTTTCTCTTTTCTATTTTCTAATTTCTATTTTTTTTCTCTTTTTCATTTTCTAATTTCTTTTTTTTTCTCTTTTCTATTTTCTCCTCAATTCAAACAAAGGACTAAACAGTACGCACAATTTAACTTTGAAAGATATTATTTGTCTTATTTTTTATTACTGATATAACTTTTAATACCTGAATTTCTCTTCTCATTTTGGTTATGTGCATGACCACACTTCTTTACTGACTATGTGCAAGTGAAAAAGCTCAAAACTAACATTTAACTTGACACATATGGTAGTTAATTTTTAGAGTGTACTCTAAAAATTAAATTATTTCTTAAAATAATTTAAATTATTCATAAATGTAATAATTTTGATTTGTGGATAATAAATACAATAATTAAATTATTCATAAATGTAATAATTATTTTTATAAATAATTATTCAAAGAGAAGTAACAATTTATAAAAATAATTTTTTTTATAAAGGACACACTTTCCTATTTTTATCCTATTGTTATATCATAATTATTTTAATAATTATATGTATGATTACAAATAAATTTTAAATTTGTATAACTAAAATATTGAAAATTGAATTAGAATATTTTTTAATATATTATTTATTTTTACATTTTTACAATTTTACATTTACATTTATTTAATCTATATTTTATCTATGAATAAATAGCTGTTCATATTACATTTTTAATTCAATACAAACCTAAATAATCACTTTTTTCAAATATTTAATTTTATAAAAAAATTAAATTTTTACATTTTTAATTTTCCAATTAATTATTTCTTAAAATAATTACTTTTATAAAAAAATATTTTTTTAAATTATAATATGTTTTACATAATTAGTTTTCTAAAATATTAATTTTAACACATTTATTTTTTAAAATAGTATTTCTCAATATATTACCTTTTGAAACTTTTATTTGTTAAAATATTTTTCTACAATATTATTCAAAATATTTATTTTTCAAGATAATATTTATATATTAATTTAAACAAATTTCATTCTTAAATAAAAAAACAAAAAAATTAAAATATAATTCATAATTAGGTTATTAGAAATTGAATTTCTGAACTAGTTTTCTTGTAAAACTACACTCAATCATATTCAAAATTTAATTTCCCATAAATCAAATTTTAAACTGTTATATAAATTCATATTATTGAAGAATTATTTAACATAATATGTTAGTGGTAAAAAAAATTAGAATATATCATTTTTTTTAAAAGTCCTAATATGAACGACAGCTGATTCTGTTGACAGCAAGGGTAAGATGCATTATGAACAGCATGACTATTTTATGAAGAAAATGAAGTAAAAATTATTCCTAGCACCAAATTTTAGCCACCAGTAGGCACAATAGTTAGTTTACACATGTGCTTCCAAAGCCAAAAGATATGATATTCCAATCTCCAGAAAGCAGATATGTTACGTCACCAATTATCTCACAGGCTCATGGATGGTGTTCTTGACCAGATCAAAACCAATCTTCCAGACACAATTTACGATAAATAAATAAGAAACGTAATGCATTTTCAGCCAACATATATTACCAAATATGGTGTGTATTAGAGATTATTGTTAGCAATTCTTTTGAGTGTTAGCTATTAGTTACTTTGTTATTAACAGTAGTGAGACATTCAGCCAGCATATTTTACTTTTCCTCTAAAAATAGTTTGTATTGTATTTTTCTTATATCATGATTTTTGTTATGGTATAGTAATTCTTTTTATATCATGATTTGATTTGTTTTCAAACTAATTCGATAAACATTTTAAGTATTTTTTCTTTTAAACTAATTCAAACAACTATATTTTCTATTCTGATTAATATGATCATGAACTAAAATGAATTTTGTCAAGTAAAATTATATATATATATATATATATATATATTATAATATAATATAATAATAGCAACTAGTTCAATCTCTCTTATCAATGCAGAAAGAACACTAGGACACGAATTTGATACTAGATTCTAGTAGACTGAACTTGTCTCTCACTTGGAACAAGGACCACCTTGTATCTCTGATGAGACAATCACCCACTTTCATTGAATTTCTGCATCCTAAGATATGATCATGATCCAAATGGGTAAACAGTCAATGGAATAAGTCACTCATACTCTAGAAAATAAAAAGAAAAGGAAAACAAATTAGATATTTCTCAACCTCAAACATGTTAATATATTTTTTAGTTTTACTTTAAAATCATATGCACAATTTATTATCATATTCCCTGTATGTATCACTTCAAAAATTCCTTATGAAAATGAAACTCTTTATATGCTGTCTTTAAGTGAGCCACTTATCCATTTGTACCTAAAAAAGTGAGCACATGTCATTTATCATTTTAAACACACCCATTTAGTAATAGTCGTATATATTCTTCTCATATCAATACTTTTAATTCATATTATTATTTTCTTTTATTCCTATATTCTACTTTTGTTTTTGTTTTCCGATTTATGGATTTTTTTTCCTTCATGTTTTGATTATTTTGAGTCTCTTTGTTCGGCCATTCAAAAAGGTGAGTTCTCAATTCAGATGAATCTCTGTGTCCAATGGATATTGATTTGGTGAAATGCCCGTAACTTCATGAATGAGGTCACAATAAGAGAGAACAATGGTCAAATATGAAAATAAAAGTTGTGATAACTCTTTATCTCAATCAACTCCAACTGGCAGTTAAAACATATCTCTTTTTATGATATTATAATTTATATCAATTAGATGATAAATAATTTTAATATTATAAATTATTTAATAAAATACAATTATATTTTTTCTGTTTAGTAATATTATAATTTATACAAGTTAAGAGAAGAAATAACTTTAATATTATGTATTATTCAATAATATATAAACCTTTTTCATCAAATTGGAGTTTGACTTTTCTTGAGAAAGTATCACTTTATTTTGTTTGCATAGACCTGAAAATTTTGTTGTTGTTTTTTTTTTTATATATATTAGTGCAACTCATTTTAACCATTTTAATTCTCTTTCTCTTTCTGTTAAATTCTTGGAGAATTTCATAATGTATAATTAAATTAATTACAGTAAGTATTTTTCATTCTTATCTTTTATTTAACACAATATAGTTCTGAATAAACTTTTTCAATCTCCAATCAAAATCAAGAATGTCAATTAATTTTTACACTAAACTACTTCAAGATTTTAAAAGTACTTTTTAGTTATCACTCTTAAATAAAAACAAATATATGTATATATTATATACATATTTGATAAAAAATTACATAAACAATTATTGTTGATATATCATGAAATACTCACAACTCTTCAGTAGATAAATATTATAACTATTTTTTCTTGAAGACTAAAGGAAGGTCTCAAATAGTATCTACCTGTACATGAACGTTGGATAATTTTTGTTCGTTTAATCAAATTTTGTATATGAATGTTATTTTTTTTTCTCAAATTTTGTGTCTTATTTTTGTTGTTTTTTTGGATTTAAAAGAAATCATTACAAAGATAATTTTTTATTTATGTAGAAAATTTTGATATCGATGTAAAATTAGTTCAAATAAATTTTATAATTGTCCAATATTGTATATTTTTCAATATTATATTTTTTTTAGTCTTTGATTTGATTATATATATATATTATTTATTAAAGTGATATTTATATTTATTAATATATTAATCTTTAATTTATGTGTATTTATTTACTGTTTTTAAGTTTAATTAAATAATTATTCAGTGACACTAGGTTTTTTATGACTTAAAAATCAATCATTTAGTAAAAGCATCAACTTACAATAATAGATGCTAATCTTTAACCTCTTTTCAATTTTATTTGAATAGGTTTCTTAATCAAGTTTCCAAATAAACTCTAATATGATAATAATGAATAAATAAATAATTAATTATTATGTACCAAATTATTTATTATATCAGATAACTATTTAAGTTACCCTTATTGTTTATTGCATTTGGAGAGTTTCTGGTGCACATACATCTAATATGAAAAAAAAAGAAAAAGAAAATGAAAAAAATAACCAATTTTGTTATTAGTTTTTGAAATACAAACATTAATTCTATAGTGAAAATAAACAGAGTGAATTTAATTTTTCTATTTGACAGGAAGAAATAGAAAAAAAAAAAAAAGAACTAGATCATACTAATACTTTTACATTCTACTCTTAATCTCTCTTTACATTTATTTTATTTTTCATCCAACAGAGGCTTTTAAATTTTACTTTATTTTTCTTATATTTTATTTAATTTTTTTATTTCAATCCTCTCCTTTTCTATTCTCATATCTTTCGGTCTTTCTATCTCATTGTTTTTATAAAAGATATTTGAGGTCTCATATCATTACGAATTAGTTAGACGATAATATATAAAAGAAATTATTTTACAAAATTAAATTAAATATAAATTTAATTATTAAAATATAATATTTAAATTATTCGTAACAAATAATTAAAATCAAAATTTTAATCATAAAATTGTATATATTATTTACAATTCAAATTTTACACAAGATCATATAATAGCAAAATAGTAGAATAAATCATAAAAAATATCATGATTTTTTTCTTAGCACTAACTTTTCACTTTTTTCATGAAATTAATTCAGTCCAAACCTAATTTTAATTAAAAATTAATGTAATTAAAATTATACTTGTTATCAATAACACTTAATTAAATTAATATAATTAAAATTCAAAACAAATTTCAAATTTAATTAATAGTCTTTTTTTTCTACCTCATTCATATTTTTGGTTAAATAAGTTACACCACTCCGTCAAAATTAATACAATTAAATTTAAAATAATTTTTTAAATAAAAAAGTAAGAATTAAGAGTCATTTCTACACCTTCATGTTTTTAATTAATTAAACAAGTTTTAATTTTAATTAAACTAAAACAAAACTAACTCTTTTATTTTTTTTATAACATCCCTCAAATAATTTATTTTAATTATTTTCTTATGTTAATATATATATATATATATATATATATAATCTACAAGCCCTAATATGATTGACCAATTTACAATTTTATTTAACTACTTTGATTCAGAACCTCTCATATTTATGTTCTTTGATGCTATTATATCACTCTTTTCAAATCATCATAAATATTAATATCTATTTAAGATGTTCAGAAATGTTCATTACTGATTTTGAGAGTATTAATTGGAAACTTCAAATCATTTATAATTAAATCAGATTATAATATATAAATGAATATCAATCTTCTTAAATAACAAGGTATCAAAATATGTAAAATTGAGTTAAAAATTTAAATAAATGATAATACAAACAAATTATAAAATTTAGAGAATCATTTTAATTGAGAAAATTAAATATATTGATTTGATCAAACAATATATATATATATATATATATATATATATTAAATTTAATTGAGAAAATTAAATTGACTGATCAAACAAAATATATATAATTTTATATATCACATATTTCCATTCATATTTCTGTTTTTTTCTTATTTCTTTTCAAAATAATTTTTATTTTCAGTCTATTTTTACTAATTTTTACCAACTCTTTCTATTTTCAAAATAAACTACATTAAGATCTCCTGATTTTTATTTTTTAAATTATACTATTTTAAAATTTTAAGAAAGTATAAGTGTGATGTAAAATTGAGAAACATGACGAACAAAGGAAAAAATTATATAAATTTTAGAAGAAAAAAAAACTTATATTAGTATGATTTACTTTAGGTTTTGCATCCTATTTACCTCCTCTATACTAAATTGACAGTTGGGTAAAAGAGTAAAAAAAAACAGAGAGAATTTATAAAAAGTAGAAAAAAATATATAATATATAACAAATAAAAAATAAAGATATTAGTTTAAAAATAAAAAATAATTAAAAAATAGTGATTACAGTGAAGAAACAGTATTTTCACTTTCCCTGTTTTTACTCTTGGTGTTCGATTCTATGCAACTAACAAGAACAGGGGCATTAGATTTTTCGTTTGAAGATGAAAAAGGGTGTGAACATCTCACAAACGTGCATGAATGGTGAGATCAGAATGCAGACAGTGATGCTGAAATCTCGTCAAAGAGAGACAAAAAATTAAGATAGAAACTATAAATGAAATGAGAGAGAGAGGAGAGAGATGAATTGATGATGAGAGTGTTGTAGCCTTTGAACACGCAGGGTGGGGACTGAATCAAATCCTAGATACCCGAAAAGGATCACGAAATATCTGTGACTTGATTCTTTCTCTCTCTGGTTTTTCTAAAATTCTTCGCCCACCAACCACCTTCGAATTCATATCCATTTACTCTCTCTCTGTCTTCTGCACATATACATATGTGTATATATATCCTTTACCTTCATACAACTCTTGTGACTCCCAACTTATGTTTCTCTACTTTTCTCTCTTCATTTATACACGTCTTGTCACCCAACCCAATCCTTTTGTTTTTGTTTTTCCCTTCGTCCTCTTCTCCTCTGCAATTAATATTATTAATTGCTTGCAACTGTGTTTATTAGTTTACCTTGTGCATGTATGTGTGTTAGTATTACTGGGAATAGTAATAGGTTCTTCCACATTACTACTACCATTTACTACTCATAAGAGAGAGGAGACAGTACCATTTATTCCTCTGCTTATTTATTAGAAGTATTACCAAGGCAGCAACACCAACAACAGCGCATGGCTGCAGGTTCTTCTTCAAATTGGGTCATGGAAAGTGCTCACGATGTTCCTCATGTTTTGGCAGTTGATGACAACCTTATTGATCGAAAACTCGTTGAGAAACTCCTCAGGAATTCTTCTTGTAAAGGTACACCTTTAGAACAGTTTTACACATTTCTCATGTTTAAAAATAAAAGTGCCGAGTAACATTTTGTGGGTGGTTCTGTGTTGATGCTCTCAAATCGTTTTGAATGGGCCTTTTCTGTTGTTAGGGGTTCACTTGTGTGTCATTGTTGGTTGCTAATGCTATTTATTTGCTGCAGTTACAACTGCAGAAAATGGGCCAAGGGCATTGGAGTTATTGGGCTTGACAAGTGGTGGACAGAACAACATGAACGGTGTAAGTCTTCATTTCAGATTAATCAATGTTTACCAACATGTGTGACATTCTTAACTGTGTAATATAACATTAAACTTTTGCTGGAAAAAGTTTACTCCTTTAATAGATTTCAATGTCTGGAAGTGTTAGTCACTGACTTAAAAAAACAGTTTTATGACTTAAAAAATGTAATCAGTTTTTTCTTTAACATACATTAATGGGTTCTATGGTTCTACTACAATCACTTTACCAAGCTGGTATAGTAATGCTAACTGGTTATACCATATGCTGCTTTGTAGAGATCCAAAGTAAATTTGGTAATCACAGACTATTGCATGCCAGGAATGACAGGCTATGAGCTACTTAAGAAAATTAAGGTACTACTGCTTTTTATTCTTTTTGGCGCATAGATGCAATAAATAATGTAATATTAGTAGCACCCACAACCTGCATTCTATTTTAAACAGGAATCATCTGTAATGAAGGAGGTTCCAGTAGTGATAATGTCTTCTGAGAACATACCAACACGGATTAACAAGTAATTCCCAACATTCCTTGTATATAGAGCTATATACCATTGTTCAATAACAGTTATTTGGTTCAATATGTCTAGATGTATTTTCTGTTGTTAAATGTGTTATGTTGTTGCTCTGCTTAAAACAGGTGTCTGGAAGAAGGAGCTCAGATGTTCATGTTAAAGCCTCTCAAACAATCTGATGTAAAAAAGCTGACATGTCAGTTAATGAATTGAGAAAGTGAATTTTGACTTTTAAGAAAGTCTAAGCAAGAACACAGCTCTGAGATCTGTGGTCTGGTTGTGGGCAGAACTCCAGAACCCAGAATTTATCATTGCCAGTCTACTGCTAAAATATATAGGCCTTAACCAGAATGTTACCCTCTAATTGTGGTAGTAGTTTAGGTGTAGTGTAGGAATGCATTTCATTGTTTTGAAGATGTTTTTTTTTTACTTCCTTTCACTCTTTCTTGCATTAACCTACATATTCCAATTTATTAAATTTCCTAGAATATATTTCTTGTTCTTTTTCGATGTTGGATTTGATCTGCTTCGTATAAGAGGAAGTTAGTCTTAGTGTCACGCTAAAAATGAAATAAAACTGCAAAACTCTCACCCCCACCCCCAATTGGTGGTTATGCAGATTGCAGACTTTTCCTGTTGCCAAAGATGACTGAATTGCAATATCCACGAATAATAATTTGTATACAATTTTCCATAACCAAAAGAGATGGCTGAATGACATTAAACAACCTCTTCCAAAATTTCAAATTGTTCATCCATCATGAAAGGAATTATGTAAATCTAATCTACTATAGAAGAATGATAAAGAACAAAAAGTAAGAACTTAGGACCATTTATTCATCCTTCTCAACCTTTCCTAAATCTTAAATCCTGGAAAACAAGAATAAAGTATGCATTGATTCCTATACCCTTTCTGGTTTGTGTCACCAATCAAAGTGCTTGCCATGGTGGTGATGGTGGCGATGTCTATGTTCATCCAAACCCAAGCACTGCACAACAGGGTAACATGAGACAAACATGCACCTCCCAATACCTCGGAACATACATGATGCTGCCCGACAGGGGCAGCGACAGCATGTCACTATCTTGTTACTCTTCTTCACCCTACTGCTCTTCCTCTTCATCTCCTTGCTACGCTTCTGCCTCTCAACTTGTTGATCCATTTCTAAAATAACAAAAAACCACAAACCCAGAAATTATAATCAGTATTAGAATCACAAAAACAATACTTTAACTTGAGGGTAACAAAAATAATGTCTGTTACCTTAGACTTTTGGTGATAGCTTCGAGGCAGGCACCACAAAATTTTGGTCAGGATGGAGAGGGAAACAGCATCAAATGCTGTGGCTGTTGGAGAAAGAAAAAGATAGCGATTCTACAAAAATAAACAAATGAACACGAAAATTTAAGCTAAGAATATTCGATTTGTGAGGCTGCCACGGAGTGAGAGAGAAGGTTTATTGTGGGCTAGTTGAGATCTGAACTACGTAGAGACCCTTTTACGCGTTTTCTCATCCAATCTTATTTCTCTCTCTTTTAAACCTGTTTCCTGCTTTTCCTACTTTTTCTCACATTTTCTTATTCTTTTGGCTGTTCATTATTGAAGCTTTAATTATTGATTTCATTTTTCATCTTACAGTTTGCAATCAAGCTCATTTATTATAATTATGAATGTGACTATTTGGGTTTAAATGTATGTTTGCTTCCATTTTAATTTATCTTCCCTCCTTCCATATTATTATTTTTAGTTTTTCTAAAATGAAATTGAAAATTAATTTATATTTTAACATTTTAATTAATTTTTATAAAAGTTAAGGCATTAAATTAATGTTATTGTAATACCTTATCGGTATGTTCGACTTTTTGTGCTGTTTGGTTAGTTAGTATCAATTTACGTGTAGAAGTTGGAAAACAACTTGGAAAAGAGCAAAATTAGAGGTGAATGAATGAGATGTATTAGTACTATAGGTAAATTCAGTTTCTTAAGTGTTTTGAAATGAAAAAAAATGAAGAAACTGCAAAATAACTATAAGAAGATTGTCATCATTTGCATTGTGACATGCCAATTGTCAAATTAAAGACTTTGATAATGACGGTTCCCAATCCAATATGCCATAACCATTGTTTAATCAATCATATTTTATAGGTAAAAAAAAGGAAGATTATGAATATAACAATAATTGTAATTGAATAACTCGCAAAAAAACAACAATCATGAAAATTAATTATTTATGTCGCACAATATCATTACTTATGTCTGTAAATAAAGGACGACCAACACACATATTTTACCTAAACGTAACATTTTGATAACTAATTCATATTTATTAAAGAAGTTAGTTAATTTATCTGATAATAATATTAAATTTATTTGTAGTTATAATATTTGAATAAAATTGTTCTTAAAGCAAAAATGTTCAAGAAAAACGAAATTACATGGCATTTTTTATTTATGACTTAAAATAATTAAATGTATTTTGGTAAAGAAATAATAATACAGAATACAACTAAAAGAAGTCTTATAAAAAGAGATAAAGAAATCTCAAACACTTAAAAAAAGCCTGAAAAAAATAGTATCACTGATAATATTTTAATTTTACAATAAGTGAATGATTACATTTATTAAGATTTTTAGTTAGTAATGAAGTTACTTAAACAAATTATAATTAGTATTATAATGAGATTTATTTTTGAACTCAAGGTATCTATTAATCCAAAACTAAAAACTAATATTTCAAGATATTTAAGGGGTCAACTTTTTCCACAATATATTATTTTATAGAAAATCGAATCCTTACTTAAATGCTTAAAACTATTTATTAATTATAGCACACCATAGTAATCAGTAGATTATAACTAGATTGGCCATTTGAATTAATCCATAATTTTAATTTACACATTTTTTGTAAATCACTTAATAATACATCTAGAATTACCCTTTTTGATAGAGTTATCAAAATGCTTAATTTGTATTTGAATAGAAGGTCCACAATCTTTACCATTTGTTTGTTGCAGCTTATCTGCACATCAAATCATTTTGTGTGAAACGCAACTAGCTCTGCGTGTCTTTTGCGTGTGAAGACTGACAAGAATTTTCTTGGGCCTTGTTTTGTAAGTCAAATTTTGGTAGATAGAAATTTGGTAAGAAGAAGATCAAGCATTGGTTATTGAAGTAGACAAAATAAAAGTTATAATTTTACAAGATCTGGATTGTTCTGAATGTTTTTACCAGGCTAAAATAACCTTTGTAGGATATAGGTGTTTCTTCCTTCTTCATCCTTTTGTCCATTTTTTTTTTTTTTTTTTTTTTTTTTCTTTTTTTTTTTTTTTTTTTCGATTTTGAGTTCAAGATATGTACTTTAAATTGAGTGTTAGACTAAGTACTGCATTATGCATTAGAGATTTCAATGTTTAATTGGTGTAATAGCGACGTAATAATATGACCTTAATGTCCGAGTTAAGGTCTTAATTACCTATTTATCTCTCTTAATTTGATAAAATTTAATTAAGTGGGAAGATGTATTTGGCAAAGTTATGGGAGGGATGTCTTTTTGTTTTGGATCATTTCAATGTATGATGATGAATACTGATATCTTAGTTTTTTTTAGAACATAAAGAATCTTAAAGGAAATGTCTATTTTTTCTGGTTTAGATCACCTAGACACATATTGTATACTTATTTCAAGTTCAAAGAATATAGAAGATGCAAAGTCTATTGTGAAAACAAAATGTTTATTTCTTTCATCAAGACCACCTTGACTTCAAACTTATATTAACTCCAAACTCAAAAATACAAATATAAAGATGAGAGTCTATTTTTTAAAAAATAAATAAATGTTCATTTATACTACTAAATCTATTTTAAATAGTGCTAACCATTAATACAAGGTGGAATGAATATAGTAAATAAACAATTTATTATGAAAAGAAAAAAAGTTCATTTCTTTAGTCCAAACCATCTTAACTTATACTGTACATTAGTTTTTAGGCTTGAGGAGACTAAATGAATGAAGAGTCTAAACTCTAGGAAGCATACTTAAATCTACTCCTTCTCATTTAAAAATTAATACATTGGAAAAAAGTATCTTTCATAAGTATATGTTACAATTTCTTAAAAAATTATAGAAAGTCTCGAATTATCATACTCCACACGCATCCAACTTCAATCTCTTACTACATAATAAAAAAAAATATATATAATTTTTATATTAATATCCCAGTTAGAAAAACCCATGACATTATCTCAGAGATTTATTTTTTATAGTTTATACTAGTAAAAAGAAAATATAATACAATAAGATAAAACATCGGTTAAAACGTAATTGAGATAAACAAAAACGCAGTAACATTTTTGAAATTATGTAAACCGATATAGTATATCACATTCTACATCAGTTGACACTCTTAATCGATGTAAAAAATACTGAAAAAATTAAAATTTAAAATTTGGTTTTGCGTGAACCTACCTATTACATCGATTGCGAGTCTCAACTGATGTAATAGGTGCTAGATACTATTTTGGTTGTTACCTAAAACCGACGTAGAAAGTAGCTCATTGAAAAAAATTAAAAAAAATAATCTTGGACAATATTACATCCGTTGTAGAGACAACCGATGGTATGTTCACATTTATTACATCGGTTCTCTCTACAACCGATATAATATACTCCGTGTGAAAAAATTCAATTTTTTAGTGAGCACGTTAATTTATTAACATAATATTTTCACCGTTTTTATTATTAATATTTTTAAAAAAATAGAGATATTACATCAATTGTAAGTAACATCGATGTAATAGGGGTAATACTACATGAGTTGTGGCTTCCAACCTATGTAGTATCTCTTCCTAAACGTTCTCGGAATTGGTATTTTACATTAGTAATTTATCAATTGATGTAGTATATACACATATTATATCGGTTTTTGAACCGATGTAGAAAGTCTTGACTTTCTACATCACCTCCATCAACATCAATTATGGAACCAATATAGTACGTTTTCCATAAACAATGTAAAATGTGTTTTTTCTATTAATGTGATAATTATATATATTTTAATCAATTTTTTTTTATATTTAACAAAAGTTTAGTAGTAGTATTTTATATTTATCTCATATAACAAAAAAAAAATGGTAACATAAAAATTAACCACAATAAAAGTCAATATAAAAGTAATCAATCAAAAATTTATGAAATATATAAAATATAGTTTAATATACATGTACTTATGAACTCCTAAAACATAATTAATATTTTTCAATTTCCTAAACGAAAAATTCAAAATTGAATAAAATAATTGTCATTATTCTTTTTTATCTTTAATTAAAAGAAAGCACAAGCATAATTTAAATTAAATATAACATTTAATCTTTCTATTGAATCCCAAATATAAATATTCACTCAATATAATATATTAAATAAATTTGATAAAATTTTTGACAACACAAACTTCCAAATATTGAATAATACAATTTATCGCCTACACTCGTACATTCATTATATATAAAATACCACTATATGAAAATTTACAAGAAGTAAGAGTTAAAAAACATAAATTTTAATAACGTAACTAAATAAATTTTATAAAAAATTTGTTTTCCTAAAATTTTATTTAACTTTTAACATATATTCCGAAAGTGTATATCATATACCTGTCTAATATATAATTCTCTAACAAAAAACACACACAACAAATATTTAGCAACAACCACCCAAGAACATTGATAATGTGTTAGGTTTATAACGGAGAACGACGCTAGGTCTAATGAACTTCAATGACTTCGCAATTCCTAACACCGACAACATTAAATGTGCTAGTGTGAATTGAGTTTATCAATAAGCAAATTTGAATTCAATAGCAACCCTTTTACATTCATTAAACAGTAACCAACGTAAGAAGGACTTCTATAATAGTTAATAAAATAAATTATATTGAGTTGTTTAAAAAAGTGAGACCAAATTAATAACATCTAAAAGTGAAGCGAAATGAAAAAAAAAAATGTTGGAACTAAAATACCTATTTAATTATGTTTTGATTATTATGAACGAAAATTTAGTTTTCATGTTTCTAAATATAAGACTATCATTTTTAGGATGGACTTTTATTTTAAAATAGATAAATGATTATAAATGGCAAGATGACGGGATATGTATAGATCTTTTTATCTTTATTATCATTTTTAAATTAAAAATTCATTCTTATACTTATATAAAATTTATTTCATCTTTATTCTTATCGGTTAGTGGATATACTATATTCATACTCACTCCTTATTCATCAAATGTTAATTAAAAAAACATAAAAAAAAAACCATAGTAAGGAAGCATTCAATGTCAAAATATACTTATTATAAGAGTTTACATACTTAGATACTTGAAATTAAGAATCACAAGTTTTCACATGAAAAGAAATAAACGAAAGAAAAACAAAAATAAAAAAGAGTAAAAAGTACTCTAAAAGTTATTTAATTTAATGAAATTAAAATTTATATTTTTAAAATATAATACATCAACAAAATTACACAAAAGAAAAAAATGAATAATCAATAAGAGGGAAAGTAATTTAGAATTTGAGTAAACTAATATTGAACAATTTGTATAACAGTTAAGAAATAAAAAATAAAAAATATCGAAATAAAATGAAATTAAATACTAAAAAAATAATAAAAATAAATTTTTTAAATTACCTAATAAATTATGAATATTTTAACAATTTAAAATCAGAATAACTATAAAACTGTAAAAATAGAAATAATATAGAAATAAATATAAAAACAAGATCAAAATGAATATGTTTTGATCTCATTTCGTACCTAAGTCAAAAGTTTAAATATTATTTATACTTATATATCTATAATTTTCATTAATAATTGTGACAATATTCAAAAGAATTGTTGTTAGACATATATACCTTGCTAACATAAATATTTCTCATGAGCGTTACTTAAAATGATTGCGAACTTTTTATCAAAAGTATAAGCAGATAACAAATATCATATAATAATGAACATATTTTTTTAAAATAAGTTGAAAGTTGAAAACAAAAAATATTTATTTTAAAATAACACATAATGGTTGAAATTTTTCTCTTGTGAACTCAATTATAAGTAAAAATATTTATCATATTAACTTACATATAAATAAATTTAATTAAATTTACTTATTCAAAAGTATTATTGCTAAAATATCTTTCATTTGATGGCGTTATCATTTTAAATTGAATTGAGATCAATAAAATTAAATAATATTAACTCATTTTAATTAAATATAAAATTGGGCACAACACTGTCATGGACGCATTGCAGTATTCTGTGCTTTGACACCATTAAATAGTTCTAAATGTAATCTTTTTATGCAAAAAAATATAATCAATTTTTAAGACCACTTAAACATAGAGATTCTGTTAACAACACACTAAAAAAAAGTTACAAATATTCATTAATGTAAGTGCGCAGAAGAAGACTTTTGAAAGAAAAAAGTTAAATATGATTCTATCCTTATAATTTCCATAAAAAAATATTTTTATAATTGGACTTTAAAAATTAATTAACTAATTCTCTAACTTCAAATTATATATGAATTTGAGGTTTCTATTAACTGTAAAAAATCATTTAAATTTATAGATAAAGAAGATATAATATCAGATATTATACTAATAAAAAAAACTGTCATTAAATACTAAATATAAATATGAAGAATGATTAAAATCATGTATTTTTAAAAAATCGGAAGATTGTATTCATGTGGAAATATAAGACGATGAAAATAAATTTGAGAAAGAAAATAGAAACAAAAACATATTCCAAAAAGAAAATGGTTACAATTTTTTAAAAATAAATTCATTGATTGTGTTTGTTTTTTAGTTGACTTGGACAATTATAAAAGGTGTAAGGTTGAACGGGCATCAAGCAGTAATGGACGTTTGACCCCTTTTCAATAAACAAACATAATTCTTTTTTAACTTATTTATAGTATTTGAAGAAGATTCTAAAAGGAAAGGAGACTATTTTCTTAAAATTATTCATTTTTTAGAACAAAACTAAGATAAACCATTGTACTATTTGTCTAAAAGTACTAAACAACTATTCTTTTAAGATGAAAGTTTAACTGCATCCATAATCCTATACTATAGGTTAAATAGGCTAATTAAACACATTCAACTAGAAACAATTAGCTAATTGAATTAGTAGATCATTAAAATTATTAAAAATGGATGATAAAGTAATAATGAGACTATAATAGTTTCTTAGTTGTGTGGATGAAAATGGAGTAATTAAAATTGGAGAGATCAAAATTGTTCACACACTCAACTAAGGGGTATAAAGACATGATTAAACCTAAAAAAACATTAAATCAAAGATCAAAAACGAAACCACACCTCACTGAAAAAATTGAGTGGTAGAGAAGTGTTCCAAATCAAGGAAGAAGTCAAGAGTAAAGTTCTTAGGAATTGGTAGATGGAAATTAGAAATTGGACTTAGGTAGTGGAACCCATGAAATAGAAGAATAGATCAAAGAACATGCCACAAATTTCACATAATAAGTACACAGCTTCAGTTATGTAGATATCACCATGAAAATGAAAATATTATGAACAATTTACTCCTCAAGTTTAAACTTCTCTTCCTCAAGTAAAATAATAACTTACTCCAAACACTGAATTATGTAATGATTTTTGTCTCTTTTAGGAAGCAAACAAACAACTACTAACTATACTTGGAAGGCTACTATTTAAAGTTGAAGACTCAAGAGAAGATAAAATGTCTACTCTGATATTTCTCTTCATTGATGATCAATGAATAGTGAGAACTGTATCACAAATTAAGAGAATACCAACCATACAAGTGACATCATCTTAGCCTTTTTTAGTTTAATGACATCATCTTAGTTTAGAGAAATTAAAACTAAATAATATTAAAAAATACAAAACATTATCCTAAGTTTATTTACTATAAAATTTTTCATTTTTTCTGGGCATTGTAGACCCTACCTGTCACCGTTTTTTTAATAAAGATGTGTGTATTTAACAAACACGAAAGTTCGTGCAAATCACGGAAACGAAGTCAAATAATTATTGACCATTTGTGTAATTACATGTATAATTATTGATTATTTTATTTGTTTTTTAGCAATAAATTTATTAACTTCATAGGGGTATATGATGGTAATAAAGCAAACTATTTACTTCACTATTATTTAATTCTGTTTGGAAAATTTCAAATAAATAAAGGGAGAAGATATATAGGATAAATAATAAAAGGACCCATTTGACAAATAATAAATAATAATTTAATTTAAACATAATAATAATGCAAAAAAAAAATTGTATATATAAGTATGTATATGTGTGTGTTTATTTTGGTATACGTAAGAGGAAAAGGCAAACAGAAAGTAAACTAAAACTGTGTGTTCAAGCGCAGTACAAAGACCATTTGGTGGTTCAAGTCAAGCTTGATCATCTGGCAATTAATTATGGAATATCCTATAATTCACAAAAATATTTAAATGCATATAATTACTTTAAAATTTAGATGAACTCATTTTTAATGTCTTGATATGTTAAAATTCATCGTATTAATAATATATTAAAATTAACTACAGTAAATATTAATATTTTATAAACAGTCAGATCATCTAATAAAATTTGTGCTATACCGATTTAACCCATATTTTTAAATGAGTTATAATTTATAAATCTAATTTATATAAGGTCCACAAATCATTATGGCTGGCTTTAAAAGATAAAAAAAAATTAAAATAATTTTAAATAAGAAATTAAAAGAAAATATATTTTAAAATTGAATTTATATCAATTCAATTAATTTTAATTTAAATATAATAATTTAATATATTTAATATATAAATTATAATATATACATATAGTATTTTTATTACTTTTATTATAATATATTTTTTCTCAAAACACAATTATTACTTTATAAAATAAATTGATTCATAAACTTATAAATACTTGACCTAAATATATTTAGATTAAAAATTAAATAAGTTAAAATAAAAAATAGTATAATTAAATTTAGATCATAATTTTTTTAAACTTTATTTAACTCATTTTATGCACGTTTAAAATCGAACCATGAGATTTCATACCAAAATTACTCTGATAGCTCTACTTATAAATTGCAACCAAATAGTTGTCTGATGATAGGATTAGTATTGACAAAAGAAAAATGGTTTATATAAAATGAGAGAGGGAGCCTCTTTTGTGTTATTAAAAAGTTAATCACAAAATATGCGGGTAACGGGATTTGAATTAAGTTTAGACTTCATAATAGAGCTCCTAATCTAACTTAATTGGTTTTTTTAACATAAACAAAAAATTAGTTAACTCAACCTCACAAGTGCTAGGCAAAAATACCAGCATTAGAATAATCCCAAGTTGTTGATCTTGGTTAGTTAAATTGCCTAACAAATGAATGGGTCCATATCAATTGGTCTATTTCTTTTTTGTTCTTAACAAAAATTGACCTAGGTATTTTGGTGTAGAGACTGAATAAATTAATAATTAATAATATTTAATGACAAATAGTATGAGAATTTTTTATATTGTTAAACGATAAGCTTATGGATTTTTCTTATATGTATCATAAATTCTATAATAATAATAATAATAATAATAATATATTCATTGATATTGTGAAAAAAAATTCAAACTCTTAGGATTGAATTATTAAACTCTTGGAAATTTAACTCCTTAAAATTTCCCATGTGTTAAATGGGACGAGATGACAGATGACGCAAGTCCATGTTCTTTATTTGTCACTTCAATGGACTAACCCTTTGTTCTTCATTTATTACTCAAGATTTGCGTGTAAGAGGTATTTAGAATCAACTATAGCATTGTATGACAAAAGATAAAATAAGAAAAAAATAGACTTACATTGTATGAACCAAAATAAAATAAAAAACAGTTTGTTTGCCTTTTTAAATTAGTTTATTTTTTTTAACTTTTTGGCGTTGTGTTTTATTTTTATTTTAAAGAGGGTTAATTAATTTTTTAAAAGAAAAATCTTATAATTTATATTTTAATATTTATTGATAACACTAAAACAAAAACATTTTAAAAATTCTATATAGATAAATTATGTTGAATGAGAACACATTTAAGAACTATATTTGTAAATTATCTATAGGAGTTTTTTTAATCTTTTATTTCTTTCGATATATTCTTTTCATTTTCATAAAAAAATATGTAAGCTTTATCTTTATTTTTAAATTGAATTTCGATGTTTTTTTTTTTTTAAAAACTTTAACAAGCACACTATATATGATTTACATGAGATACATATTAATTTTATTCATTTCACACACTAAAATACACGTGTTTAAATATTAAATAAATATTAAAATATGGGTGTCCAATTGAATAAAATATATTTTTAGTACGTTCACTACTGTAGTAGGGATTTTTATAATATTTATTATAGATTCTTTATGTCTATTGTAAAATTATATAGATGTAAATGACATAAAACAATTTATTTATTATGTTATTTATAAAATTTACTTATTTCACCTAATTGTTATGGGACTTATAGACTTAACTAATAAAGTAATTGACTGAGAAGGTATCACTTTTATGTTAAAAAAAATATATCTTATAGTATGATCCATGTGTGTTCTTCTTCGAGAATAGGTTCTATAGACAAGAAAATAAATTTAAATCTTTCACCTCACAATCGAAAATGGAATCCTTAAGTTTTTAAATTTTTTTTCCTCACAATAATAGAGACCTATGAGAATGATGTTGTCAAACTTTAATTCGAACATCAAATTATTATGGTGGTAAACTTTTTATTTACCATGACATATTACAAGAATCTTAAAAAAGTGTAAGGACATATTATCTATAACTTATGACCTGAGTATGTCGGGTCGGGTGAGGACGTTACAGTTATAAAAAAGATTCCTATTAATATGTGTTAATATTTGAGACCTGCATAGTGTTCATGTATGAGTAGCTTATGAGAGAGCGAAAATTCCATTTAAACTACATCGCGGAAATGTTAAATATGGAGTTAAACACAACACAAACTTACCTAACAAACTTAGTTTCTATAAATTCAAATGCAATCGTCATTAGGTGAAAAAAAAAAAAAAAAAAAAAAGTTTAAACCCCCACATAAATCATTGTTCGTTGTTCATGTATAGCACAAATTGAGACAACGAAAGTTATAATTTAAATCGAGACATGTTATTCTAACATGTGTACATACAAAAAAATAAAAAGACAAACAAATACCATGTACCGTAACAATTTTTTATGTAAAAAAATATGAAACCATGTTCTTGTCGAATTATGTTCAACAGAACTTAGAATACTAAAAGAAGTGAATTTATGGTTAAAGGATCGTTCCAAGAACGTAGGAATTAACAATCACAGCATAGTATACGCTGAGAAGAAATTTTCCAAGTTGGTCCAAGCCTAGAAAATTCATCTAAGGGGTCTGAAACTAATCGTTTCAATGGGGCAATGGGGTCTTCGTCTAGACCCAAAGAAAAGATCATAAAGTTTGAAATTCCAAGTAGCTACAATTCTTAACGACCAACGACCAAGTCATCGTTTCCACACTTTCCACCCTTTTTTCATCGCCGTGTAAATGGAAACGCATATGCATGTTCTTTTTATATTCTTGCTTCGATTTTTCCTTGCAACAAGTGACACCACAGCACCTACGTAGAAGCTTAGTACGAACCTTGCTATTTCGCAAACATATAAATATTATTATCATCACTTTCTTTTATTTTCAAATTTTTCACCGCATGAGAACTAGAAACTCCTAGAAACAATGGAAGAGGTAATTAACTCGATTCGACGCGCTTCTGAATTGGTTCAAAGGCTTGAACAAGACCTGCCCAACTTGGTGAACCAGCCAGGGACGCTGTCCTTGTCCATTGATGAGATAACTGAGGCTTTCACTGCTGCCAAGGAAAGGCTGTTGGTGATTTCCCGACAGAACCAAACGTCGGAATCTCCTTCAATGTTGCTTCTTGAAACGACACCGCAGCAGCCTCAGATGGATGCTACTCTAATGCAGGAATGGTTAAGGTCTAGTCATGCAGTGACGATGGATCAGTTGTTTCAAATGCAACGTGCTGCAAGGAGCACTTTGCAGATTGGTGAAATGGGAGGGAGAGAGGGGGAAGATTCAGAGAGAAACATGGGATCCGAAGGAGATCAAGGGCAAAGAATCAACGCACCTTCACGACCACGAAGAAGGTATCTAATATCATATGTGTTTCATCTTTTTAATAGTATATGAAACTTTAACAACACACTTTAAACTAACTGAAATTTATTAAAATACATTTCACTTTTTGATTGAGAGATTTTACTAATGTGTAATAAAGATTAGATGAAAGAACTAAGGTTCATGATTGAATACAAAATGAATAGGAGGGGACTGCCGAAGGTAAATTTTGACAGATGCAGTTAAATGGAGAGGAGTTTCTGTCCCTATTCGTACGATAATTAAAAGTAAAAGAAGAAAATAAAAGTATGATAGTGGGAAGCTTTTAGGTTTTTCCAGCTAGCAAGCTTTAGTTTATTAGAGACCCTACTCGATTATTGAGAATTGGAGATGAATCTGAATGGGGTTGGCTCAAAAAGTAGAAGGAAACTTTCCAACATCTTTCTTGGTAATTAGGCAACAACTCACACAGACCCTTCTTATCAACTACATTGTTGGTTAATTAACAATAATATCATTTTGAATAGTACAAATATCTTTTAATAAGTAGTTTCTTGGACATTATAGTTTGACTTTATGTTTATATCTCTAATTATACACATTAACCAGAAGCAGGGAAGATCAAGAGAAGAGGAAAATTCTGGTTCCTGCCCCACAGTTTGGAAACACAGAGATGCCACCGGAGGACGGTTTCACTTGGAGGAAATACGGCCAGAAAGAAATACTTGGATCCAAGTACCCACGGTATGGTTGGTATTATATACATATAATTGCTAAAATAATATTACACGTCTTCATCAATGCAACTTACAACAAGGCCATAGGGTCTTTTAGATTGGTCATGCACCTGTTAATATATATGACTATTTCTCCTTTCTAAAAAATATTTTTTGAACTCCAAACTATCATAATGGCAGAAAATAAAACACAAACAATGTATCAGCCAACTTTGAAACGGCCAAATTGGCCCCATAAATATCATGTTCCTTGTAATGTTGTCAACTTACACACTATCTCTATTAACTAGTAGTCATAAACAAAGCCACAATTGATGCCGTTGCAAATTGATTTTGACAGATGTAGTTCCCATGCAAAGCATTTACCCGTCTGCGCCGTAAGCACTAAACATTGTTAACTCTTCTTCATGCCACACATACCTTGATTCGGAGATTTTTGCTTGAGTTAGAAAAGTCAGCATATATGTTATATTATATTATATTATATATATATATATATATATATATATATATATATATATATATATATATATATATATATATATATATATCATAACCAAAATGTTGATTGGAAGTTATTAATACGTTAAATTCAAGACTATATTGTTAGATATGGCTTAAGTTCGATCTTCAGTACATAATCTCAAATTTTTACTTATTTACAAACTGAGGGAAACAAAAGTTAGGACACCTGTAGATTCTATAAAAACATTATATATATATATATACCATGAATTGATGCGTCCACACTGTCCCACATAATGAGTAGTTGAGGCATTTCGTGTCATTTAATTCAAGGCATGCAGAGACCATTCATAAGCAAATTGATATAGAAGACAAATATTTCTTTTTCACTGTGTGAAACCCAATAAAGAAAACGACATCGAAAATGCTTTGATAGCTTGATGAATCATCGAGTATTGTTTGGTTGGGGTCTCATGATACATTCTAGTGGTTGGTATCATTAAATACGTTTCACTTCTAGTTTCTTAGGTTAACATTTTGTTTAATAAATTAACCTACATATATACATGCATATCTTTTTCTTGATTGGAAATGGTCCTTTCTTTGTTCCTTGGCAGGAGTTACTATAGATGCACACATCAGAAGTTATATGAATGCCAAGCCAAGAAGATGGTGCAAAGACTTGATCAAAATGCTAACATATTTGAAGTAACATACAGAGGGAAACACACATGCCATATGTCCTCCACAGCACCATCATCAGTTCCCCTAGAACAACTTTTGGGGGACATGGCACAAAGTAGTAACACCATGTCCTCTCAGTTGTCTCCGTCGGTGAATCTCAGCCTCCTTCCCAGTAGTGGCGGCGCCGCCACTACTAGTGGCAGGGGCGGTGCCTCAACCTCAAGATACGGTGGTGATTATCCTGTGGTGGATATGGCTGATGCTATGTTCAACTCTGGTAGCAGCAGCGGCAATAACAGCATGGAATTTCTCTTCTCTCCCCCTGAAGATAGAAGTGATGCAAATTGAAAACTGCAAGAGGTGAACATGAGTTTGGCTTCTGAATAAAGGGGAAATATTCCATTAGGAAGGAAGCAGATTTATATAATCTTACTCAGTATTATATAATTGGCCAATCCAAATATATAATCAATGAATAATGAATTAATTCTATAACTTCAGTGGTGACTTATTCTAGAAAAAGATTTTAATACATGTCTAACTCTTTTTTATTTAACAAATTAAGTGTTACATATATACACACACACACTCCCGTTTAACTTTTCTCTTATTTTTCTTTTGTGTATCTATTTTCATTTTGGCTTATATATGTGTGTGCTCTTTCAAATATATTTATTTTATTGTTTCAGTACCTCAAATTTCTTTTTCTCGTTTCTAAAATATAAAATTGTATTATTTTCATCCTCCATTAGTGGTATGCTATTAAATCGTAATGTAATAACAAAATGTGGTGTTACAGACATAACATTTTTGTCCACTACGCGGATAATTGTAAAGGGAGAACAAATTTATTTAAATCAAATTTAGAATTATTTTAAAATATTATGTCATTTGTCTTTAAAAACTAAAATATTTTGTCGCGTGAATTAGTTGTAATTATTTTCCATAAAATCTTTAACAATAATTAGAAAAATAGGATTAAAACAATGTATTTTTTTTCAAAGGTTTAAATGTATAAATGGCCGAAAAGATACTTTGACATCCTGAAAAGTAAAAGTATTTATTTGAAAATCTATTATAATAATATAATAATATATTAGTATTTTAAATTAAAAAAAATATTAATTTATGGAGTTGTTAGGTAAATGTAGTTACTTTTTGTAATGTGAAGCTATCAGCACTCTAAATGACCTCTATAATATATTTGTTTTGCTATTTTTCGTCTACAATTTCTTTCGTTTTAGTCTATGTAATATAATATATATTTTTTGATTACGTAGTTGTTGTCCTATAACATGATAGTGATAATACTTATACGTAACATTTTTGTTTTTTTCTTTTTACGTGACATTTTATCAATCACATAATCATTTAACAGAAAAATACAAGGAGTAAAATTTACATTATAGATACAAAAGACCAAAATGATAAAGAGATATTTGGGAACCCCAAGAATATTTAAAAGTCTTACATATATCAATTCTCCTTTTTATTTCCACCACACAACTGAAAGTTATATAAAATGGTTGAGTTTTTTTGTTTTCTAGGGTAACGTAATAAAATATGTAACACACAATTCAAGTTTTTCATATTTACAAAAAATGAGTTTTCTTTTATTTTCATGTGAATTTTGAAAGTTCTACACTAAACATTTGGCGGAAAAGTCTCACGAATATTTTAGTTGACATGAATAAAAGTAAAATGATTTGGTTATTTAGATACTTACAACTCTCTTTGTTTTCAACTTTTATGAGATAAATGTGTTCCCTTAAGAAAATTGTATTTTTATAGTACAGTGTTTTTAGGAATACTGTACATAGAATGTTGTTCATTTTAATTTTGGATGGCACCACAATTTTATCTAAAGAAAAACTTGATAGATTAAGAAAATTACTCTTTCACTTCCACATCTGATTCAACCTAAAGTCAATACAAGAATAATAAACTCAACGGAGATCATAAAATCATGAAATGAAAGAATGTTATCTTTTTCATACTTTCCAAATAACTACAGTGTATATGAGGAAAATCTTTTAAAGATGAAAAAAGTTAAAGAGGTCTTCATAGCAAGAAGGTTGAACAGAAACAAATATGGTTTTGCGGAATTTTATGATATAAAAAATATAAAAAAGTTTGAAAAAAAGAATTGGATGCAATTAGGATTAGGTCTGTTAAACTATATGTCACCCTTCTCTTTTCTGTAGTTGCTCCCTACGTGGCCAGTTCTCTTCAACTTTAACTGTTTTGTCCTTCGTCTTACTCCCATTGTATCTCTATACCACATGACAACCAATTTGGCATTTTGCTGCCGTCATCAACCACTAGCCAGCCAAACCATTTTGCTATTTTGCCATTTTACCACCTCATCAAAGGGAAAAGTGTTCTCTCCTCTTAAGTTTAGTGTTCGTAATTTTTTTATACTTTCAATTATATTTATTACGTTATCTATATATTTAAATATTTATAGTTTTAAACTTTTAACGTTAATATTTTTTAATTAGGTTTTACAATTGCAATTTTAAAAGTTTAGTTTTTTTTTTAAGTTTTTTAGTAATTTACATGGTAATATATTCCGTTAGTAATTTACATGGTGAAATATATATTTACATGTTAAGGTTAGTATTTAAATGTTACATTAGACTGTTGAATTGTTAGTCAGAAATTTGAATGCTAAGTTATTCCGTTAGGATAAAAATTCAATTATGTTCATAATTTTATTACATAGATAAATAATTTAGGTTTAGTTTGTTAAGTTTACTTATAAATATGTATATATTTTTACAAATTCTTATAAATTATTATTGTAAATTTCTACACTCTTATTGAATGTACTCTTATTAGGTTTAGAGGTGTTCAACCATCAACAAATTGTATTATTTATATTTTGATTGTGTATATTTATTGTCTTAGAGAGGAGAGATCGTAATTTTAAAGAATAATCAATTGTTTAGTTTAAAATGACTAATACCAAAAAAATACTTGTGTTAGGTTAGAAATAATATAATTCTTTTTAAAGAATATTTGTTGTATAGTCAAAAGTTATTATGTTTAATAAATATTTGTTGTATTTAGTTAAAGGTGATTGTGTTAAAAGAATATTTGATTTTTAACAAAAAGTGATTGAGTCCAAATATTATCTATCTTGTATCTTATAGTAGGTTGTGTTAATGAAACTTGTTTCTGTTTATCAAGAATTATATGCAAGGAGAGTTTTTCAGAGTTTTTCAGACGAACTAATATAACAATATCTTATGTAGATCTTGTTCAACTCTAATTTTTTTCAAATTACATATTATTTATTTACAATTAATTTAAAAAAAAAACTTTATAAAAGTAAGTTTTAAAAAGTGTTTTTGACAATGCATTATATTCTTGAAGTTACATTTGACGAGCTTCTTCAAACATATTTCTTTTTTTTGCAGAAAACTGTTTTATAATATGTTTGTCCAGTATTCCAGTATTAAACTTTATCTTATTACTTATATCAAACGTTACTTTGTAACAAATTTTGAAAATCTTAAATATATAATTCAATGTTTCGTCTCCATAGTTTTTCTTTAATAAGAGTATAAACATTTTGTATCTTTAGATTTTATTCTACTCCCTTTCTTGATTAAAAAAAGGAAAGAAAACTGTTAATATGTGTGAATAAATTATTTGATAACATACACATGTGTGAATAAATTATTTGATAACATACACAATATTAGAAAAAAATATTTAATTACAATGAAATATTTAATAAAATTATTTATCATGATATAACATTAGGTCATCATGTAAAAAATATAAGACTAAAAATAAATAATGATAAAAAATTGTACAATAAAATCACAAAATCAATCCAAACTAAACTTAAAAATATTGGTTTTATATATTTTTTTTAAAACCAAATTAAACCAAACCAAACCGCATCTAATTTTTATGTTTGGTTTGCATGTATTTTTTTTTTTTAAAAAAAGGAATCAAATTATATGACAAAAATCCTTATTGTATATACACGTATTTGATATCTTCGAGATTGCCTAGGACAATTAAGATTTTGGCATATTAGTTGTACAATTATGAATGATACAAGTGTTTAATATAATCATATTATACTTATGTTTTATTACCTAAATAATTGATTATGCTTTAAATTAATTTATCAGTATGTTTTGATTATATAAAATAACAATAAAGACAGACATCATATGTATAGATTCCTGACTCATTCACTAAACAATTAAAAAAAAAGAAAAACTAAAATATAAGCATACATCATAAACTACTTGAGAAGACGAACAACACATATTTCACTTCATGTACTCACAAATACAATTTTTAATAATTAACAATCTATTATTTAAATCTTTTAGCAGCATAGTTCAACTTTTGCCATGCATGCACCATTGGAAGTTATTACTTATAACATCGTTGCATTATTTTTTATTAGGACTATAACATATTTTAAGCAAGTAGTATATTGATAATGAAAATCAACTCAACATTCATATTAAACTTATGTAATTATATCTTTTTTTATAATATTTTTTGTTATTAGTGTGTAATCTATATATAATATTTTGAAGGATAAACAAAGCACAAAATCACATCAACTTACATAGTTATTGGTCAAGTATTTAATTGCATTAATATGTACATCCTTTTCACTTATGTATGTTGGTTAATTATGTCTCTATTTAATTGAGTTGTAAAAAAAAAAAAAAAAAAA
>Ga0209700_102638_pt1 | contig 35913 bp, 15 predicted proteins | sample SiratroredBW_FD_187528 | JGI IMG/M metagenome (GOLD analysis project Ga0209700, IMG submission 187528) | Root nodule microbial communities of legume samples collected from California, USA - Siratro red BW (SPAdes) (version 2) | ecosystem: Host-associated > Plants > Roots > Nodule | place: USA...
ATATATATATATATATATATATATATATAATATTATTATATATTAAATTTAAATTTATACAATTAATAATTTTTTTATGTATATATATATATATAATATTATTTTATGATCCATTTCATTAGAAGTACAAATTAATCGAATTATATAAGAATGATTTAGTGTTTGATTGATCATAAAAAAATAGATAAATTTAAAAAAAAAAATATCCAATGCCATTAAATTTAACACCACTAAATTAAATATTGCACTTAATAAACCAAATTTATTGTGTTGTATGAAAAAAAAACTCAATTTACTCTATTTAAAATCCAATGTTTAAATTTTAATCACGAACAATGTAATTTAACAAGTAATAGACTTTATATAAAAGTAAAACATACATATACAAAATAAAACTGTCCTCTTATACATAAATATTCATAATTAATATTGCTTTAATATCAATATTATTGGTCTGGATTCCACAACATAAACTAAAAATTAAATTAAACCAACTGGTTACACAAAAAAAAAATCCAACAAAATTAAAAAGATCCAATCATTTTTTTTATATTTATTTATTTATTTTATAAATTTTTATCTGAACAACTCCTATTTTATATCACAGAAATAAATAGTGAATTAATTAAAACAAATTTTTTAATTCGAGGAATCGTTAAGTTTGAATATAAAATTATAATAAATGATCCAAGAAAACACTTTATTGTTTGTAATAATCGTTTTTTTATATTTTAGTGTACTTTTCAATTTTAATTCAAAAAATGGATAGAAATAAATTTATTTACTAAAATAAATAAATTCTGCCAATTAGATAGACATAATTTCAAACTAATTAAAATAAAAGTGACATGCTGGTGATTTCAATTAATGACATTAATTAAAATTGTTTATCTCTCTTTAATCATTTTCTAATTATTTGATACTATGATCCTTAAGTTTAACAATTAACAAAATAAATAATAATAATAATAATAATTATATAATAATAATTAACAAAATTATAACATGAAATTAAGAAATACAAATTTATTTTAAATTAAAACAAAATAACATAATAATAATAATAATAATAATTTTAATTAAATTCATATGAATTTAATTTAAAAAATATTTATTATTATTATTGAATTCACTTATTATTAATTATTATTATTATTATATTATTTTATTTTAATTTAAAAATAATAATAATTATTATTAAATTCATATGAATTATTTTTATTTTATTATTATTATGTTATTTTGTTTTAATTTAAAATAAATTTGTATGTCTTAATTTTTGTATTACAGTTTTGTTAATTATTATTATTAACTTTTTGTTAATTATTAAAATAACAAACATAATGCTAAATAATTAAAAAATTATTTGTTAATTATTATTATATAATGATTATTATTTTTATTATTAATTGTTAAACCTAAAAATCATAATATCAAATAATTAAAAAATGATTGCAGAGAGATAAACGATTTTAGTTAATGTCATTAATTGAAATAGCTAGCATGTCAATTTTATTTTGACTAATTTGAAATTATGCTTATCTAGTTGGCAAAATTTATCCATTTTGATAAATAATTTTTTTCTATCCATTTTAGGAATTAAAATTGAAAGCTACACCAAAATAGGAAAAAAGCCGCGATAATCTTATTCATCCAAAAAGAGTATGATTTATATATTTGAAGTATTTATTAACTATATAAATTTTAATTATAATATAATCTATTTATTAAAAAATATTTACTTTAGAATTATTGTTTGTATAAAAATGACACGACCGAACATCTTCAAACTATTTTCAAAATTATTTCAAGTAATTTTTACAACATCATAAAAAAAATCTAAACTATAAAAAATTCATCACATTAAAAGATTGATTGTGAGTTTGGGCCGCATATTATAAAAAGGATAAACAATTAAGTATTGATATGTTATGTTGTAAATTATACCTTTGGGTTTCTTTCAAACAGCTGTATGAACGCTGGCAGTGTGAAACCAAAACTGAGAAAAATGCCACGAAAGCACAGTTGAACCAGTGATGAGTCATCATTACCCTTAATTAAGAAAAAAAAAAGACAAAAATAGAAATTCAGGAAGCGTGAGTACCAAGATTGCTACAGTAACATGTTACATTTGTATATAATGGCGTCACTCCAATTCTTGCTTCCCGCAAACGCTTTTCACAACACACAACACAACACATCGTATCTCAACACTTGTTCTATTCTCTGCTTCTTCCACTTGCCTCAGTCTTTGTCCCAATTTCTTTGCTCATGGATCCAACATATGCGAATCAAAAGGGCACTAGGATGGTGCAGCCGAAGAGAGGGCGAGTCAAGATCATGGTAGTAAAGAGCATCGTGGCGGCGCTGTCGTGTTCCGGTCGGAAAAACAAGGAGCGCCGCCAAGAGATTGGCGGCGCCGCTCTTCCCAGCTCCACTTCCACGACCCCTCTTGTTCCAAGTGGCTACTCTTCTGAAGCCTAGCTCTGGGTTCCGACACACTCTCCATTAAACTATTATACTTTTTCAATTACTTGGTCCAAATGAATTTTTACATGACAGAGTAATGGTTTTTTCATAATTCAAAAAATTAGTTATTCATCACATGGGAATTGATCAGTGATCTCGTGCTTATAATAATTTCTCCATGCTCGGAGAGTTTTGGCAGAGACCTGACTTGCTTCCACGTGGCTGTTGATTTTTGTAAATAAATTTTTGGTGGTCATTTTGCTTGTACCTATTGGAGATAAATTTTTAGGGTTTAACCCCTTTTTTCTTTGGTTGTACTTTATGCATAGTTGTTGTAAATAAAAAATTTCTTGCCTTATTTTGATGGTTTGATGTTTTGGTTTGTGCAAGTAAAGAAAAAAACACTTGGGACCAGTGATTTAAGAAGTCCAAATTCTGATTCAGACTTGTGGATTTCTTGTATAACTGTACCATAATACCAAATTCATTATTGCCTAGATTACTGAATTAGATCAAGCATGATTCAATAATAGAAAATAGAGAAAATAAAAAATGGATAAAATTCCAAGTAGATTTCAAATGAAATTTTAGGTTCTTTAAGTAGAATTTGGAAGTTAAGTAATTTTATTTCCCTTGTTTGTGCATATTAAAGAAGAAAGGAAAGAAAAAAAAAGGGTACTGAAAAAATATATACTTTTCCTTGGCCTATAAAAAATGATTTCCCATATGAATCAATTGTGAAGGGGTAGAAAGGGAACTTGAAATATGTATGTCTTTTTCACTTAAATTTATGAACCGGAATCGAGGTATTTCTTGCAGGGCTGATGTATAATTTGCACTCCTCGTTTTATTTTACACCGTGTAAAGGCTTTATATTTATATACTTGAAAAGTCGTGGAAAAGCCCGTTGCCTTTTTTATACGTTTTATAAAATTTTATTGGCTCAATAACTTATTATTTATATAATTTTAAATTTTAGGGGTTTAGGTTTATAAGTATTAAAATAGATTATTTTGTAACTTTTTTAATATTAAAATATTGAAATTGAAATTGAGGTTTATCACCATTTCTCTTTTTTCCTCTTTCTTTATGAGATGAATACAGTTTCATCGGCCATGAGTCGCATGAGTTGGCAAGTTTAAGTAATTTAAAATCATAAATAAACTAAATTCTTAAGTAAATTAAACTTCTAATTAAATTAAAATATTAACTAAATGAAAAAATTAAATAAATAAAAATCCCAATTATTTTATTTTTATATATTTTTTTTGTATATTTAGATCCGTCATAATAAGTAATTTTATGATTGTATTTTTCTTAAATTTATATATAATGAAATTATGTTGCAAAATAAATAAATTAAACTTCATATAAAAATATTTTACAACTTTTACTTAGTTTATTAAGTTTTTTATTTTGTCAACTTTTACAATTTCAAATGATAGTTTATTAACGTTGAAGCAAGCATATTATTATGAATAAAGTGAATGGACAAACTAATAGAAATTAAGTATTGAAAAGAAGTTTTTATATTTATTTATTTAAAATATTTACATATTATCAAGCACATGATGTTTGAGGTACTTAAAAATCACACCAAAATCTTCTTTTACTAATGCACCTACATCACAATAAGTCATTTAATGAAAAAACTTTTACTAGACTATCTAAATATTCATTAGACAGATTTTAGTAGATTGTCTAAATCAGAAATCCTAATGATCATCTAACAATAGTGGTATATCTCAGTGATAGGAACTCACCACAATAAGTGACCAAACTTTAAGTATAACTCAAGCTTTTTAACTTCAAATTTTTCTTTCACCTGCTTGCAGTCAATGTACAATTAATATTGTAGGTTATAAATGGTTGAGACTCATTCAACACAACAATCATGTAAGCATTTCGAATGCAAAGACAAATCATAGATCACTCAACTAAAATAAATCAAACCCATAATTGAAAATCCTAGTGTCATAATCGATTATAATATGAAAATTTTAAAACATAATTGATTATGTTTTGAAACCAACTCCAACGAGTGAAAATAGATAAGTGAAAATGAAAAAATTGCAAGGCATAATTGATTATCAACTATGTATATTCAAATAATACATAATCAATTATATGAAGGTGAATAATTGATTATCTCAATTCAAATAATACATAATCGATTATGGTTTCAATATGAATTTATATAATTGGTCATACAAGGAACTAACTAATTATGTAGTTTTCTTCTATCTTATACAGTCTTCAAAAACCATAGATGGATCTCACCACAACCTTGCACCACCACAATTTCTCCACACCAGCAATTCCAAGGACTTTAGAGACCACAAGCTCAATGAAGAACAAACTCAAACTTTACAAAAGCACCACAATATCACGAATCCACATAGAAACAACACCAACTAATGGAGGTGAGCCAATATAATACATTCATCATTTTAATGACAATTCAAATACAGAAAAATGATTTCTCTTCGCTTTTAGGCATTTTGCATGCATGTAATATAGTCACCTATTTAAAAGTTTATGCATGCATAATAAAAAAGATAAAAAGTATTTTCGTTTTCTTCTTTTTAGTCTATTATATTTCTACTCTCTTCTTCACACAATAAAAAACATAAAAAGTAAAATTTAAGTCTAACTTAATCTTACAAAACCAACTTATAAAGTGAAGTTTATATCCATTTATAAATTATTAAAAAACCTCATTTGTAATCGATGTAGGATCTCCAACAAAAATCTCAAAATACTTATTTTGATATTGTCACATCCTCAATCTTCATTAACATATGAATTTAAACGCCTTGTTTTTTTATCTGAATTAACAATACTTATCCATATACAAACACAACAATTTTATACGGATAAACTTTGTTTAATGATTCTATTTTAAATTATAAATTTAAATATTGACAAAGACTTAAAGAAATTCATGTATATAAACACTAATGATAACTACAATATTTTTAACTAGTTCAGCCGCCTCTTATTTGCCACGTTTTTTTCATTTATTTTTATATTATGTTAAGTCTTAGATAGAAAAAGCTTTCAAATTTCCAAACATGAATTTTCTAATAGATGGTGCGCATAGCCCGAATTTCATCATTGTAATAACGGAGAAGTTACTAGTTTATTGGACCTTCCATTCTCAGACGCCGACATATTAATTGTCCTCAATCATATGTTATCCAAATTCCTGATACTTTCCTTCTCTGACTTGTGAATTTAGATCCCTTTCTATTTGTAAACTTTTGTTTCTTAAACCATGCAGATATTTGGCAAAAAGAATCGTATCATTGATGATTACCTCAAGCGGCAGAAAGACTTGGAAAAATGATTAAATATGCATGATTCTTCTAGATTTAATGGAAGAAAGTTTCAGCCACAGCCTACCTTCCTCACTAGATTCAATGATTAAATAAGCATTTGGAAATATTTGGAAATATGTTTCTTAAACTGTGTTGAGTGCTTGACTTTGCAGCACTCTTTACCCAACATATAGTGTGTCGGCAAGCAAGTTTTACTACTATTTTTATATCATATCCCTACAACATAATACTTTAATTACTTAAATATGTTATTATTTTTAATGGATCACTGAATAATTATATTTTTACTACGGATCACTATAATACCAAATTGAGAAATTTAATTAGAGTTTTCATAATGCATGAATCAAATTGAAAAGAAATTATATAAATATAGAACCAGATTGAATAAATTGTATAAAAGAAATTTTAACATTTATGCCTATTGAATCAACCTAAAAAGTTTTGGTGAAACGTATATAGGACCGTAAATATAAAGCAACAACATAAAGCAATCGTGAGGTCTTTTAAATTATTTCCATACTCCCGTTTTTTCTGTAACCATTACATTTTTATATATTGTAAATGTCTTAAAGAATATTTATACAAATGGTTTGATATTCAAATCTCTTGAACAATGTTTGAAGTTGGAATCCTCGCTTATGTGTAGACTACCTTCATAATGAGTTAATATGATGAAAAGAAAATTAGTTGATTTTTAAATAGAAATTTAACGGCAAAAACTTGTGATCTGCACCCCATCAATTTCATAAAAAGCTGAAAATACCTTTTAGGTGATACATTCTGAAATAAATTACGAAATATGCTTTTCAGAAATAGGTTTTGAAAAATACTTTTTGTAATATAAACTTTATGTTTTAAAATATGTTTTTCAAATTTTATATCTCGAAACTATTTTTCAGAATATAATTTTTATATTTTAAAAAATATTTTTTGGAATTTATTTTTGAAAAGTACATTCTAGAATATAAATTTATATTCTAAAAAATATTTTTTAGAAAGTATATTCCTGAAAGTAACATAAAGGTTATTTTAATATTTTGCGTACGCGATGGGTGCATGTTAAAAATTATGAGGTGTAAGAAGAACGCGTTAATTTAAGATATTTTAAAGGTGTATGGGCTAATCAATTTACGGGCTAAGCCCATCAATCTAAATTGACCCAAAACGAGCCCGTTTGATGTATTAGGCCACACAAAGGAACTTACCAGCGAATAGTTTTCTGTTCTTGATGTTGAGCTCAGAAAGTATGGGGAAGTGAGTAACTAACTATCGTTCTCTTGCTTGCTGATTCTGAAGTTGCGAAAGGGAAATCCTAAAACAATGAGCTTCCATCTCTTAACCAAAGCCAGAAAGCGAACAGTGTTTTCGTATCTACTCTCTCGCGCATTCTCTCACGGAACCCAACGGTTCGTCAATTGTGAAATCTCACGTTGCTCATTCTCTTTTAGCGATGCATCGTTACGCTCCTAATTTTCACGGTTTCGAATATGTTAACTGATCCAGACCTAGCAGGCCTTCATTCGGCATAGCGTTCGACATCGACGGTGTCGTTTTGCTCGGAAACTCCCCCGTCGGTGGTTCTCCTGGAGCGCTGAGAAAATTATACAACGCTGATGGTAAAAACCAAAAAAAAAAAAAAAACCTCTATGTTTACGTTTTCGGCATTTCTTATTCGCTGTTACAGGCTCATGAATTTGTTGATCTGTTTATGTCGTTAGGTGGATTGAAAATCCCGTACGTTTTCCTCACCAATGGTGAGTTCTTCTAATTTTGTTTTATGCAGTTTACTATTGCTTATCTGCGTGGTTAGGTTTAGACGGATATTTGGTTTTCCTTATTGCATTAGTGTGGTTCAATTAATGACCTGTTTCTCACTGATAAATTGTTTGAAATGACGCGCCGGTTGTTTTGGATGTTAATTTTAAGTTTTCGTGTAGGTGGTGGCTTTCCTGAAGCGAAAAGAGCTTTTGAACTAAGTCAACTGTTGGGTGTGAATGTCTCGCCTTCGCAGGTATATTCGAATAATCTTGTTGTATGCTTTGAAAGCATAATGTAAAAGTAGATGTTTTATGAACATAAGAAAATATTTGATACTTTTTCGATTTTGTAATTAGGAGGATTGGTTATGAGGATTTAGAGTTGTTGATTTTGGAATTACGAAGTAATCTACAGAATACTTGTGTGGTTTGATTTCCTGGTTTGTTTGCTGTATGCATGTCTCTCTGGAAAGTCATAAGTAGTCGACTTTGCCCTGTCATGTTGTTGTCCTAAATTCTGTTGAAATAAAAAATGTTCTTCCCTAAACCAAATCCGATTGTTGTACAGGTTTTACAGGGCCATTCACCATTTAAACAATTGGTCAAGAGGTATGATTATACATCTTCGGATCATGTTTCATATCTGAACTGTATTTTGCACAAGTACACGCCGAAACCAGTAAGGTTGACAGCACTTGTCCTTGTCTCATAGAATTTTGACTCCACATACAGATTTGAGAATGATCTCGTTGTTGCTGCGGGAAAAGGGGAACCTGCAGCTGTGATGACTGAATATGGTTTTAAGTAAGGTTTAAGATAACTGGCCAGTTTGATAATTTATGAAAATGATAAGTTAGCAATCTGACATCATCCGCAGGGTCTTATCATTATGTTCTTGTTCATTTTTTTATTCAGATGTGTTCTTTCAATTGATGAATATGCCTCGTTCTTTGAAAACATTGATCCGCTGGCTCCATACAAGAAATGGACTACCAATCTGGCTGCTAAACCGAATTCAACTTTTAGTGAGAGCTTTCCAAGGAATGATGTTTTCTCTAAAAGGGTTCAAGCAGCATTTGTAGTTAGTGACCCTGTCGATTGGAGCAGGGATATACAGGTTACAGAGATTTGTTGAGTGATCCATATGAACTGTCTTTCTTTTATCTTTGCTACATATTTAGTGATGTATATACAAGTTACTAAAATTCTGTGGCTTGTTTACATGAATCCCACTGTTAGGAAGAGCAATAGCGTAATCAAACGGCTTATTCTGTATACAATGAAAAGTTAATGGAAACTTTAGCCACTGTACTATATTTTTTCTTTATACTGAAGAAAGACTTGTATATGAAATTAAACATGACAATTAGTAATAAGTGGATTTGCTCTCTTCCTTAATGGGAAACTAAACTGCTCATGATTTTTTTGTTACCTACGTGGCAGTTCAGTGATCAAAGCCATTCACTATAGTGGATGTCCAATAGAGAAAAATGAGCTAGTTTTAAACTTCATCTAGATTTTAATACACTAGACTAGATATATTGTCATGTTCACAGTCATTTCTAGGAGAAGTATTCGAGAGTGGTAATTCTTCATGGGTTGGGATTCGTCTTCACTTCGCAGCTAGATCAAAAGAAATGAAATAATCAAAAGAAGCACAGAAAAAGAAGAGACACGGGATAAGTAAACATATACTTTCATTGTACAAGGATAAAAAATTAAGAGAAGTATACAACTAAGTTTGACACTCGAGACTTCCAAGCTGCTGATAACCATATTTGAATTATTTTTTACTTGTTTTCCGATAAGTTTGGGTTGTGTTTCTGATATGTGAGAGCAAATATACTCAAAATCTCTACTTTGGGTTTTAAGACATTCCTAGATTTTTTTTTTTTTTCTCTATTTGCATGTATTCGACGGATCTGTGAATGACCAAGGTTTTTCATTTAGGTTCTCTGCGACATCTTGAAAACAGGAGGCCTTCCTGGAAGAAATGTTGGACCACAACCACATATATATTTTGCAAATGATGACCTTGAATACCAGGTTGGTTAATTTTTTCTGTTGATATTTTCAGAAAGACACAGGTTATATGGAGCCCTTTTAAAATTCTATACTACCATCCTTACTGACAAGGTCTCACAAAAGATAGACTAAATTTCCTTCTGAACGTCTGGGCATGGGAGCATTCAGGATTGCATTAGAATCCATCTTCAATAGGTAAGATTGCCTATTATCTAACTGTTAATGGGTCTTCTCTACTTTTGTTCCTTTAAAATGAATAGATAAGTACAACCATGCAAACACAGGAAGCTATTGTCATGTTAGTCTGAGACGAATCCGTGGAAAAAGAAAAAAGAAACTAAATTAGTTTAGTGGCATTGGTGCTCTGATTTAATTCATATTTTAGTTCTTAAGAACTTTCATCTATCTATACCCATTAATTGCTCTGTGTGCAGGATTCACCCTCATTGCTTGGAGTACACCTGTTTTGGCAAACCACATCCATCAGTATTCAAGAATGCAGAAGTTGTGTTACAGAAACTTGTGGCATCGCTTTATGAGGATTTCGACGATAGAAATCATGATAACACTTCGTCTTTTAAAACACTGTACATGATTGGAGATAATCCTGCAGTTGATATCAAAGGTGCACGACAGGTATGCCTCATGGAGTTGGATTTCACTAACGGGATAGGTAAAAGTTATCTGTTGACAAATGGTACTATTAATGAAAATATTGGATTTCAGACTGGGCATCCTTGGTTTTCTATTCTCACCAGAACTGGAGTTTTCAAGGGGAAGCAAAATCATGACAAATTTTCAGCAGATCTGGTAATTCCTTGTGTTCCTCTAGAGAAGTTTCACAAATACGTCAACCTTTTTTCCTCTTGCATTTTTAAGTTTCTTGGGACTGCGGTAGTCATTAATATTTGGAGATGTAATGTAAGATAGAGGAAAACATTTTTTTACTTGTGCTGGTAGTGTCCACAGTAGGAAGTAGTGATAGCCTGATCAAAACTAAAGCAGATTTCTATCAGTTGAGTTATACATATAATATAGAACCGGGATGATCAGCATTATTATTTGTTTTGGGTGTTTTAAGTTTTTTTCACATTTTGGACAAAAGGACAGGATTGATGGTTATGAATTACTGGCGTCATGTCTCCGTACCCATGGAGAACCTATGTTTCTAAAGGAATGTGCTCACGATTGTAATGCAGCTTGGATTGATTGTCCAAACCATAGTTTGAAATATGTAGGTAGTTGTAATCAAGGCAATACAACCGTATTGTGGTGACGAACGGATGATTTAAATTTGTGACTAACGTTGTCATTGTAAAGGAAGTACCTTGTGGTGATTATAATACAACTTCGCTTTCGCAGGTGGTTGACACTGTTGAAGAAGCTGTGGACTACATATTGGCGAAGGAATGCGCTGCATAGCCCTGTCTGCTCTAAGGCGTTGATTCTTTATGGAAAGGGTCTAAAAGGAAAGTAATAGGAAATTTTGTGACCACTACATAATGCAATAATTTATGGCCTAATCCTGATATTCATCATGGTATACTTGGTCAAATTGTTTAATTTTTTTTCATCGGCTCATGTTTGTTTGCATTTCTAAGCATTAGTTTAGCTACACTTTCTTTGAGTTGATCATTTCTGTCAAGATTGAATGGGATTTCACTATTAGCATTGCTTGGGAGGCTGCAAAATTACTAAAAAAATTATTCTAGATAAAAGAAGTTATTACAGTTTCAAACAATTAAGTTTACACTTTTAAAGCAGGTTAAACGTTAAAAAACACGAGGCAGTGACAAAATAGACAGCAACTAAAAACTTAATGGTGACTTCAATTGCGAACAATCTTTGAAATAAGTTGATCCAATTTCATAAAAACAAATTTATGTCGGGATTAGCCGGTAATCATGTACGAAACAAATTGCGACTAGGGATTTGATTGTTTTATATAAAAAATTAATTTCCTCCTTAATTTATATTTTAATGCAAAACTTATAGGCACAAATGCTCGAATTCTCACAAGTAACTGCAAGCATCTTACTTCCAAATTGCCTATTATTTGAGAAGGATGAGGTGTATGTTCACTTAATTATTGTGATTAAATAAAGTTTTTCTTATTTATTTCATCATAATAGTTCTACTCTTTTGGAAGTTCGTAGAATTTAATGGGAACGCACTAACAATGTTAAAACACTCTTACACCATCACACTCAATTAAAAGTCATGCTTAGATGACATCTGGTTGATTGAGAATGTAAGAATCTTTACATCGACAATGCACCAAATTAAACTCTATTTTTTATTCCTTGCACTAAAAATCTATCCTGCATCCCTGTGAAGAAGTAACTCCTTGATAGATTGCTTGTTCTCGGAAATTCCAGAACACATTTTTTATCCGACAGAAATCAGTATAAACATCCACACATTTAGAATTTGATAACTTGCTTAGGTTGGCTCCCAAGTTTTCCTAGAGCTTTATCCAATGCTGAGCTGAAATCGTCAAAGGGAACCAATTCCATTCTGCAAACAGTGAGCACCATATGAATTTGGCATGCCAAATAATGAGAGAGAAATTTGAGAACTTTTAAATGCAATTTGACCTTACAGAATGAATATAACCCAATCCAACCCCCCCTTGAAACGTACAGAAGAAGAACATACTTGTATTTTAACTTTCCTTCTTGCACAAGACTCAAAAGTCTGTCTATCATTTCTCTGCTGTCTTCAGCTTTATCTGTGTTCAACCACTTCTGCAACCAGAATCCCCTCAAGGAAAGATCCTGCAAATAATGTGGTTCTTACAAGATCAATGTGCCACTCTACTAAGATATTGGTGTTTGAAAGGTTAGACCAAAACTAAGTTATGAAATTAAGGGATCACAACACGAGCTAGGTTCACAGTCCAACACGAGTAGTTTTTCTTGCTATTTTCCCACTCATTTTCTAATTTGAATCATCAAATATTACGTTATAGAGATGGCATTTCAAACCACGGGTACAGGCATTCTAAACTTCTCAGTTTTTTATTCTATTATAAAAAATAAAAAATATGGCGATTTAGTCACCCAAATAGGCACATGAAGATTCGTTGGCTATATTAAAAATTCATTCATCCAATCATGGAAATGTCTAGGTATATCTCTATTTAATTAATTCTTCAACAAGAGATACCACCCGATACATATTCGCAGCACAAAAGAACCACGACTCTAGAATTATGTCTTCAATTGCATTGAACTTCTAGACAGAATTGCATGAGTAGCACACACCTAATATTCATGTTTGACTCTTTACTGCTAGGTTTGATGTTTGTGAAAGACAAGGCACTCTTTACAGCTAAAAATATGGACTTATTAGAAGGTTCATGAACTAACAAGTACTCAGGGAGCTGTAGTTATCTTAACTTCTTGGCTTGACAGCTGAATCCTTCTTAATCAGAATCACTTCCAAGTTCTAAATGCTAATTAGAGCCCTCTAAGGCATATGTTAACTGAGTGAGACAGTTACAACATACGATTGGAAATTTAATACGATTCAACTCGATATATATACATATACATATATACATATATATGTATATATACATATATATATATGTATATATACATATATAGATATGTATATATAGATATGTATATATACATATGTATATATACATATGTATATATACATATGTATATATATATATATATGTACATGTATGTATATATGTACATGTATGTATGTACGATTATCCTTATGCTTCATTTATTTTCAATCACAGTAACAAAGATCAGGGACGGAGCTAAAGGCTGAACTGGGGATGGTCACCCCAAATTTTTTAAATCCCTTTAAGTCTAACATATAAAAATATTTTATGGCCTCCCATTGGAAAGAAAACATGCGTTGCTCCCCTTCAACATTAAGTCTAACTCCTACACAATAACCCGAAGTAACCAACAACAAGAGGGAGAATTAATGCCTGACCTTAAATATGAAGGATGATGTTGACACGGAGACAGGTTTTTTAGACATTCCACCATATGTCACCATAGTTCCTCCCTGTCTGGAAAGTATGAACTCACTTAAATCATCATAATAGAAGAGAAAGTTTTCATTCTTAAATTTTTCATCCAATATCTCATGTCATACCTCAAAAACTTGAGTACCAAAGAAGCAGCATTGCCACCAACACAGTTAAATCCCAGTGCAGGTTCAGGTATACCACCCTACCAGGTCAATTTGATGCAGAATAAGTCATCTGAATTCAATATAGATAAATAATGCTTCAAAGCAATTTTTTTATCAACTTCCCCTGCGTCTCATAGAAGCAAGAGCAAAACTTCAAACAAGAAAGCTAGAATACATCCAAAACACCCTTCCCAACTGCTTAACCTATGACTATCATTGATCTGAAAAATTGATATGTATATCATAGCATAGAACAAAACAAACATAATAAGCCTAGGTATACCAGGAGATTCTTGACATTCTTCACTTCCAATTCGCTCTCAGTGAAAACTTCATCAGCACCCAAATTCTTAAGCATTTCTTTTACTTCATTGACCCCAGGCCTGTAGCAAAAGGATTTGTGATGCAAAGTTAAGATTTTTTATTAATATGCCAGAATATGTTAATAAAATTATATTTAAGAAATGGAAAAAAATTATAATAAACAAACCATAGTTTGAAAAAACACTCAAAAGCTAAAAGCTAATAACAAAGCTAGCAAAGACCTTCCAATGAGCACCTGTCCCTTATAATATTAATGCTCTGAATGCCACGAGACTTGGCAAGCTGAATAACACACTGACCAACCATGCTGGTAGCCCCATTTTGCACAATAGCATCTCCTGATGACATCCAGATCAAATAAAATTCTAATCCCCTAATCAACCACAAATAAAAAATATAGGAAATTCAGCAAGGGAGAAAAATGTACCAGAGTTCAAAGTAACACAGTGTTCAAGCATGAGAAGTGCAGTCAAGGGATTAACAGTAATTGTAGCCGCATATTCCATAGGCACACCCTTTTCTATCTTGTGCCAAACATTCTCATTCTTCACAATATGCGTCTGCCACGTCCCTGTGTATGGCAAAAATAAATACATAAAATTTCCAAATATAACAATGAAAACTACAAAGTACAATGAATTTGGATTTGGAAAAATTAAGAAGCACGAATTGCCCAACTCAGAGAGATTTTGCTCATCTCACTACTAGTCAGTGTTGATGTCTAACACACTCCTCCACGTGAAAGACCAAAAGACTTGAGCTAGAAGCTAATAGAATTAGACAATTTAGAGAGTATGACAATGGTCAGATACATAGGGTGGTCTAACAGGCTCAACTATAATTGCTAAGATAAGCTCTATGCCATTTCAACTTTTGGATTTGAACCTAATTCAATCTTAAACGCCAGCTAAGAGGCCATAGTTGCTTTCTCTTGAAAACTACTTTGACAAGCTTATCCGCTTGATTGACCAAGATAAATTTGTTTCACATTTACACTTATTTTAGTAGTTTTTGTTTCCATTTGAAATCTCATTTTACCTAGTAAAATAACTAAATGCGTATTTTTTTTTATATAAACTAAATTTATCAAACTAACTTGTAAGTTTTGCAGCTCATAGCTTATAAGCTTCAGCTAACTTGTAAGCTTTCAGTTAGTTTAAGAACCAGTTTCATCAAAGACATTCAGACGAAGTTTCAAAAAACTATTTCTAGAAGAGAAGACTGAAATTACCTTGAACTTGTTGAAGTAGTTTCTCTGAATTTTTACTTTTATGTGTATAAGCTAATTTCCCATTTCATTTGATCTTATTACTTGTTTTTCTTACAGAAACTCGTTCTTTTGATCATACTAAGGTGAAAAAGTAAAGGGAAAAAAAGTGAAAGAGAGAGTACCGAAAGAGGGTGGGGAGGGAATAACCCAGTCACCGGGAGAGAGAGAGGTGACGGAGGAGCCCACTGAGAGAACTTCTCCAACGCCTTCATATCCACCCACTGCCGGTGGGTTTGGCCGCACCGGATAAACGCCCTGTATTCTATTGATATCGGAGGGGTTGATAGGCGCAGCTAGCATCTTCACACACACCTCCTTTTCTTTCACTTCAACAGCCGGAACCTCCACCAACTTAGTCACCGTGTCCGGTGGCCCGTGCTCATCGTACACGATCGCCTTCGACGGCGGCGACACGGCGGCGGAGGACAATGCTCGTGTGATTAATATTTGGCTGCAGCCACCGTGAAGTAACCTCCTCGGCTTGAAGTTAAAGGCCACACGCGGCGCGTGCATTCCCAACTGTCGCAGCATTGCGATCACTCTCTGTCTCGATCTTTCTCCGGTAGCACTCGTTCGCGCTTTGTAACGACGTCGTTTTAGGAAACAGGGAGCCGCAGAGTAGTAGTTGAAAACGTTGGGCTGGGATTGGATTGTTGCTTTGTAACAGGCTTTGCTTTGGTATTACATTCTGCACCTCCATACTTTTCAAGTTGTACCTTATAGTATTGAAATTTCAAATTTACCATTATTAGAATACATTATCGGTGGGCTTTCATTTATGCAGTTCACTTCCGGATTATGTAATTTTAGTGACATTTTAAATTATGCATTCTAGAATATTAAAAATAATATTTTTGTATTTTATATTATATATTTTAGAATATAAATTTTGTATTATAGAATGTATAATTTAGAATACAAAATTTGATTTCTATAATGTATAATTTATTTATTTTTATTTTATTATCTCAGAATGTATGTTATGAAATATAAATTTTATATTCTAAAATGTCATTTTGAAAATTTAGAATATACATTTGGAATGTGTTTTTAATTTAGTATTTCAAAATGTACATAATACATATTTTGTATTTCAAAATATATATTTTGAAATTAACTTTTTATTTTATATTCTGGTACGTTTTATTCTCGAAGATATCTTGTGTATTGGAGAGAAGTTGCTTGAGTGTGAGTAGCTAGCTTAAGCTACAATTAGATGACAATGATATTATTATGTCATGTTTAGTGTTTTGATATATATATATATATATATATATATATATATATATATATATATATATATATTGTATGTTTTTATATATGTTTTATTGTAGAGATATTGGAGTGATATATGTCTTGATTGGTTATAATAAATATGAAACTCCTGTTAATGACAGTATCTCGACTTTAAATCTAGGTGGTGAGAAATTAATAAATTTTAGGTGGTGAGAAATTAATAGAAATTTATATTTGTCTTGGTAGCAAGGGCATTTGACTTGATAAAAGATGTTAATGCCACCTGATAGCGAAAATGCAGTTTAACAACTAACGGAATATATTAAATTTTCGTAAAACTTGTTTATTAGATACTTTAAAAAAATATCCATATTTAATCATGATGATATCACATCACAATAACATGACATGTGACTAAATATAATATAATGATAGATGAGTGCATCTGAATATATATATAATTATTTGTACGATGATAAATGTTGTTTTTTTAATTGACCTTTATATGGTTGTTACTCGTATGAGTAGACTGACATGCTTTTACTAGACATATACTTGATGGGGACTTCAGTCACAAGTCATATTCTCGAATTTCCGACGCAATTACCTTAGCTAGTTGCGGAATGGTGGTGTTAAAACGTGTTTTAGTGAAAAAGAAAGGAAACGTGCATGGAATTCATAGTGTCTGCGATGTAAACTATTTGTGTTTTGCATCGTGTCGATGTTTATTTTTATGCTTTTCAAATAGCTACAATGGACAAGATGCTTCCATATCATTATTATTGAGATAAATTTAGGGTATTTTCTCAATAAATATTGTTGTATCTATTTAAAAGCTAACTTGTACATTTTATAAAGAGTTATATTTTTAAAATTATAATAAACATACTGAGAATGTCTATAAATAATTTTGTTGATAGATAAAAGTAGATTGTGATGAAAATGGTTAGAAGTTAGGAACTTGTAAGGCCAAAGACACATGTTGACCAAGACATTCATACTAAATATGTAAACAGTTAACACCAAGAGCACATAATTAAGGTGTCATGTTTTTATAGTGAACCGAAAACTGAACTACCCAAACAGGCCCTTGAGATTATTATCTTTTGCAACCGCTTGAAAGGACGAAAAGGCCCTTTCACTTTCTTATGGCTTCTTTTAATTCGTAACTCTTTTCATTTTTCTTCTACAACCCGTGTAGTGTTCACATTGTTCTACATCTGAATATATTTAAGCACCCAGAAAATGGCCACAACATTAGGATCCTCTTTCTCTTTCTTTTTCTTTTTCATACACACTTTGTGATACTCTTTTTCATGTTTAGGTCCGTTCTGGGCTTTCTTTGCTTTAAGCCTTGAACGGAGAGAAAACGGAAAAAAAAACATGGGTTGCTTTCGTTGCGTAGGCAAATCAAGCAAAAAATCCAACACCGTTAATCGCACCCAGAAGCTCATTGCTGCTGGTAAATTTTACCAACGGATCGCAATATCTTAATGTTTTCATGCAATTTACTAAGGCAGAGTTGGAACAGGTTCACCTGTTATTTGTGATCGCGTTTAATCTTTGTTGTTAATGAAAAAAGAAACAAAATTTGGACTCGAGTTTCTCGTGAATTAATCCGGGGTCTGTCTTTTCATCGACCTAAATTGGTATTTTTTTTTTTTCTTTCAATTCTAGAATCAAGAAATTTTTGTTTAGTTTTGACATGTGGAAGAAAAGAATTTGAAACTGGAAATTTGTTTTGCCGGTTTCTGGAAATTTTAGAGTCAGTTTTGGACGTGGATGAAATAAATTTAACTCTCTAATTGTTCGTTGTTCCGTGAGGTTTTATATTTTTCTTTTTTAATTTTGTTGTTGTTGATTGAATGGTGCGATCCATATAATCCAATTGGTGCTTGTCATTTTGTTTTGTTTGTTTCTTTTCAATTTCAATTGCTTTAGGTTTTTATTATTTGTGGTATGCTTAGATGGATTTATGCATCATTTTGTTTTCTCTCTCACCCTCAAGTGATGTTAATTTTGTATGCATGTGTGTGTGCGCGCAATTTTTTTGTAGTTGTCAAACTTGATTTGAAAGTGAACGGCAAAAGTGAAGATAATCAATGTAAGCCTGATCAGCTATCTCTGGACGTGAAGAATTTGAATTTGAAAGAGATTTCTGATGAAGGAAATGTTAAAAGTTACCGGGCACAAACATTTACTTTTGACGAGCTTGCAGCTGCAACAAGGAATTTTAGGTCAGATTGCTTTGTGGGTGAAGGAGGGTTTGGCAAGGTTTATAAGGGGTGCATAGAGAAAACAAATCAGGTTCGCCAAAATTGGATACCCTAAATGCATATAATGTATTTTAATCCACCTTTTTTCATGTCTTGCATGTTTATGATACTTTCATATGACATCACTTCAGTTTTTCATATGCTAAAGGTTTTGATGATATTGAGGTTTGTTATTGTTTGCGTAGGTTGTGGCAATAAAGCAACTAGACCCTTATGGGCATCAAGGAATTAGGGAATTTGTGGTTGAAGTATTGACATTGAGTTTGGCAGATCACCCTAATTTGGTCAATTTAATTGGGTTTTGTGCTGAGGGAGAGCAGAGGCTACTGGTTTATGAGTACATGCCATTGGGATCTTTGGAGAACCATTTGCAGGGTATAATTTTCTTCAGCTAGAATAGTAAAATGTGTTATTTTCTTTGTCCCTGTGGTTTATATCTTCTTCTTTTGCTCATTTTGTAGATCTTCCACGTAGTAGAAAGCCACTTGATTGGAATACAAGAATGAAAATTGCAGCTGGTGCAGCTAGAGGGTTAGAGTATTTGCATGATAAAATGAAGCCTCCTGTCATATACCGTGACTTGAAGTGCTCCAATATTTTAATAGGTGAGGGTTATCATCCCAAGTTATCAGATTTTGGGTTGGCAAAAGTAGGACCAAGTGGTGATAAGACGCACGTATCAACAAGAGTTATGGGAACATATGGGTACTGTGCCCCAGATTATGCCATGACGGGTCAATTGACGTTCAAGTCTGACATTTATAGCTTTGGCGTTGTTCTTTTGGAGATCATCACAGGCAGAAAGGCCATTGACCACATGAAACCTCCCAAAGAACAAAATCTAGTTGCATGGGTATGTGAATGGTCTTTCACAATACTAGTTAAGATTTTTATCATAAGAAAGTTGGAATACAAAAAATATACATTAATCATGCAGTTATACAGATTATTGTATTCCTTTTCCTTTAAGGTCACTGCACATTATATGAAACAAATTATTTTTGCTTGTCTTGTGTTTCAAGTGAATTGGAGATAGGTAACTTGTGTTTCTATTGCTTGATTACATTATGTACAAAGTACAAATAAAAATTAGGTACCCTTTACTCCTTAGAAACATTAATCTCTTTTCTTGCTTTATTTCAAATTACTAGGGCATTTTATATTATATTATTATCATGCAAAGTTGCTTCCTTAAGATTGAATATGAAAATGTCACTATTGATGCATTGTCTTCCAAAATGAGTACCTTATAATGCATGTGTATTTTGTTGCAGGCAAGACCTTTGTTCAAAGACAGAAAAAGATTCTCGGAGATGGTTGATCCATTGCTCGAGGGTCAGTATCCAGTGAGAGGTTTGTACCAAGTTCTTGCTATTGCTGCCATGTGTGTTCAAGAACAACCTAGTATGCGGCCTGTCATAGCTGATGTGGTTACAGCTCTAAATTACCTTGAATCCCAGAAGTACGATCCCCAACTTCATTCAATTCAAAGCGCTAGAAGAGGCTCCTCTTCTTCAAGAGCAAGAAGCAATAATAATCATAGACGAACTGTTAGCTATGGTTCTGATCCAGGAGCAAGAAAAGTTGATCACACACAATTTGGTAGTAGTGGCAATAGTAGTGGCTCGGAGACAGAAAGCTATATGAAAGGTCTATCTTCTTCTCCAAGAATGAGAAGTGATGGTCATAAACATTTCTATAGTAATGGTTCCGAGACAGACAGTTGTGGAGATTAGAAAAGTGATGCGTTTTTGGACATTATTCATACTGTAAAATGGTTAGCTATCAAATTTTGGTTCATCAAATAACCAAAGTTCTTTTGGTTTTTTTGTACTCAAGATGGATGCCTCTCCTCGAGAGTTTTAGAAGATCCATCTTTTAGAATTTGTCCTCAGCTACAATAATCCACTTTTTTTCATCTTAAATGATAAATGCAGTTCGTTGGCCATTATCATCTGCATACTCTATACCAGTTGTTTGCATATAATGATTTATATTAGTTGTGTAAGAGGGAAAGGAAGATCAATATGGAAGTAAAGGCACAAGAAAGTTCTGATAAAATGAAACTTTTCAATTTATTGGAGCCAATAAAGGGTTATCAAATTACATAAAATGAAATATAATTCTTTTGAGCTATGTAATATAGGATTTTTAAGATACTTATCCATATTTATGGATGAACTATTATGAAACATTAGTATTTTAATGATAATAATAATTTATAATTGTTTACGTTGGCAATATGCAGGACATGTAGTTTTAATTTACATCTAATATTAATGGATTACTTAATTTATAAAGCATCGATACTTTTGTAAAAATAATAATTTATAATTATTTTTTATTTTGATAATATCTAAAACACCTAATTTTAATTTGGCATGGGACAACTATAATTATATATTTATTGTCTTAAACTTTTTATATATTTTTAAATACATATTAATTTTTATACTTTATGAATTTTTATAGATTTTCAAAGCCATATTTTTCACGCGGTATAGTTTATTATAATGAAATGTTCTATTTTATTATATTAACTTATATATAATATTAATTATTCAAACTTTATTTAATAAAGTTATTATTTTTTTAGAACACTTTTTATCTAGATTTCTGAATAATCTTTCATCGTTTCATGAATTCAGATCTAGTTTTGAGATTATGGTGGAAAGTACACCAATTCTATCCAATCAGAAATTGATTTTAAGTAAGTTTTAATTTTGATTTTGAGTAATTTTATTATATTATTTATATTTAACTATATTAGTATATAAGTTAAAAAGTTAACTTCGATGGCTTAAAGCATAATTTTTGTTGGGTTAAATTAACTTTTAAATATCTGTATGCGTGAAATTTGAATTGTGTGGAATTTCAGACGAGGAATGCCTGAAATTTGAATTGAAGTATTTCTTTAAATCAGGTAAGATTGAAAAAGCCAAATAACTTCTTAGATAACAAACAAACAAAGCATTCTTCATGATCTTGCTTTTTGATAATTTATATGCTCTTGTTCCATATGGATAGGTTAGAATATGATTTGAATTTTTAGATCCAGAGTATGATGTTTAGCCTTGTTTGATTTACCAAAATAAGTTTCTTTTGTTTTTAACAGATGGTATAAAATATCATTTTATTCTAAATATTTATGTTAAAATAATGTAATATTTTTTTTATAATTACAAGGTAAATAAAAAGTAAAAACTACACACAAAAATTTAAGCTGAAGAGCTATATTGTTCTATCATCATTAGAAAACAATACTGAACATATTTAGCTACTAACATGTTTTGTGAAATTTACATAAAAAAAAAAGAAGAAGAAAAAAACAATGCAGAAGATGACAAAAGATTAGGAACATAAACCAGTTTTATAGTGTTAATTGGAGGGGGTTTGGTGTAACTAACGACTAAATTAGAAACATATTTGGAAGTTTAATTTCCATCTTCTTCTATACTTATTTATTTCTGTGTATCTTGAAGTGTATTAGAAAGAAGAATGAGAAAAGAGAAAACAATACGTGAGGATTTCACATGCTACAATTCAGTGACTTCACCCTCTTGACAATTGCCCACCCATAAGTATAGAGTAGTTCCGCTCTTGTGTGACGATAATATTCTACAACAATCCCTTCTCGGTGACTGCAAAACAAGAAAAATCTTAATTTTTAAAAGAATATTCAATTTTGGTTTCTCATCTTTTTCTTTTCATCTTTGTCTTTAAAATTTCACTAAGTGTATGAGTGTGCATGTATGAGAATATTTGTACCTTTTTCCAGCGCAAAGGATCTGGCTTTTTGGTAACTACAACGGATGTTATTTTCTCTGGTGAATTCATTCTCCATCGACAAAGGGGGGGTTTGGAGTTGTCACGCTTGTAAACACCAACAACTTGTTTTGTGGAGGAGTCGTAGTGAGTTTTGGCCATGTAATAAACAAAGGGCTTCTGACAAGGGTGTTTTGCAACAGGCCTTGTGTTGAAAGCATATGCAGTGTAATCAGCTCTTCTATACCAGTTGAGAAAGGTTCTGGATGGCATTTCCAATTCTCTAGGGGACAATACTCCCCTTAAGATCTGAACCACATAGCCCCATGAAACAATTATTGACCAATAATTGTGTTTGTCATAACATATTGATTGTTGCATTATGCTGCCTGAGTCTTGATTCACTGATTCCATTAGATGTTTCAAGGCTGATGCTCTTGTCATCCTTGGGAATATTGGTTGCACTACATCAAGATGGTGTAGTGATACAAGTGGAGCCACTGGATGTGCTCCTAAAAGGCCTAATAGGTCTCCATACACATCATACTGCACAAGCAAAGTCACTCACATTTCTCAATATACCTTTTATTATTATGAATTCATGAAAGTAAAAGCCATGAACAATTGGCCTCTGCTAATACTAGTGTGAAATTAAATGGTGTTAGAAATAATTTACTAATAACATTTGTAATAGTAATAGCTGCAAGAATAATGTTGTATGTACATGTACCAAACAACAACAAATGTTGTCTGATATAATGGGAATACATGTTAAAGATGTGTCTATGTTATTTGTTACCTGGTGAAAGCCAGCTTCCCTTGTTAGAGGCACACCTAGCTCAGCCATGCAAGCTTGAATTCTGTCATCACTACCATACAAATCAGGGTATCGTTGAATGCAATGATCTTGCATCTTGGCTAGTTCCTGGGCAAGTGGATAGCTTATGGCAAATCCTCCCCCACCATACGCCATGGCGTATGAGAAATGCATGTTCTGAACATGGCTTTCAGAAGAGCTTCCAATATAATAAAAGTGCTTATGGTTGTATTTAGAAAGAATTCTAACCAAATTATCCACCATGAACACGGTGTCATCATCCCCCATCACGAACCATCTCACATCCTTCATCCCAAGGTTCAATGTCTCTGTCACCACCCTTGATATCCTCAAAGCTGATCTTTGACCTTGACGATTTGTATACCTAAAATTTGAAGTGTCCCCAGATATATGAATATCAGGTAACCCCTCGTTCCTTTGAGTCCTCACTTTCTGATCCAACCACACTACCCCTCTCGTTTCTTTTGGTCTCCACCATATCTTAATGTACTCTTTTCTAACATGCCATAAGTTTGATGAAGCAGCTATACCAAAAACAATGTGTTTAACCTGAGTTTCTTCTCTCCCAGCCATTTGCTCGGGAGTTAATCTAACTACCACGGGATAGTTATGTTCTTGTTCCTCTTCTTCTCCGTTTGTTTCTTCTGCATGAGCTTCAACTTCACCATAGTCATCATCGACACCATTATTATCAACATCAACCTCTCTTGGTCTTGGTAGTTTCTCTACTAATGGTTTTTTCTCTTCAAGACCTTCATCGGTATTTATCTTTTGAAGGCCTTCATCGGAGTCTATCAATTTTTTAAGGCCCTCATCGGTATCTGTAGCTTTTGAGGAAGTATCATTGAAAGTACTTATCTGAAGGTTTTCTTGGGTGGTGGCTTCCTTTAAATTGGTGGTGGGGCATTCTTCTTGATCATTGTTGAAGAGGATGAAATTGGAAGAATAAAGGGTGTAGAGAACAATGGTGATTAGGATAAACCAAGTTAGGATGCTTTTGGAGCCTGTGTGGAGCATACGTTGATGGGAAGAAGAGTACATTTGGTTTTCAATTAGAATTGAGATTTTTGTTAGTATGGGATTTTCAATTTCTTTTCAGATTGTAGGTGGTGATAGGAAGGACTTTCGAGCTCAGAATTGTTCGGATCATAGAAACAGAAACAAGGTATCATTCTTACTATTTTGTCTTACTTTTGTGCTTCTAAGTGAAATTTGTTATGGTTAAAAGCGAAGTCGAATGCTATTTTATAGTGCATATTTGGTTGACAATTGCATTATATTAGTCAATGGAATTTTTCTTTTTTTGTTTTATATTAGTTAAGTTTTTTATTGACACTTTCACCCTATTCATTTCGTTTGATCTAATGGGATTTATTTAGTTTAAATTGAGTAATTAAATATGAAAAGAAGAGTCAAAGAGCTTGCTTATTATTATTATTTTGAAAAAACTAGCTTAACTGTTTGTTGTGGACAAACGAAAATAATATTTTTATAAACTAATAATTTAATGTGCTTGTGAACTTTTCAGTTATTGGTTAATACACAAACACGAACTTCATATTTTTTTTATTAGATTCTATAAATATATGGTGAATTTTAAAGGATAAAGTACGAAATTAAAGGCATAATTTTACTAATGTATAATATGGTAACTAATAGTGATATAAAATTTAAAAAGCAGGTAAATGTTTAAAAAGATAAAAGGGCAATATTGCATGTCTTATTAGAAGATGGAAAAAAAGTCCATATATATTACATATTTTATCACATGTGAACTATTATATTTTGAAAAAGTTTTAGAATTAATTTTAAAAGAAGAAATAACATTTATAATACTTTAATAAATGATTAAGTCGACTAAAAGACTATAATAGGATACAATGCAGTTAATAAATATAACCTATGACAAAATCTGAGCATACCGAATAATATGACTGTGTTATAAAGTAGAAGAGATGAGATAAAAAATAGGTACGTCTTATTTTAGAACTTCAACTATTTGAATATTAATATACGTGGAATACGTATAAGTGATGTAGATTTTTTTAATGTATGCATAAAATATACACAGATAAGATATATGACATTAATTTTGTTTTTCAGTATTTTTTTCTATAAATATTAGTACTTCTTTTATTAATTTATTTTTTTTTACTGGTAAAAAAATTCAATTTACAGACTGAATTTTCAAAAAGATATTTTTTTTATCCGCAATAATAAATATATAATATCGTATACAAATAATAAAGAAAAAAAAAAAGAGAATACATAAAATGGCAGCTCTTAGGCCCTATGTATATTATGCATATCCATAAGCTAATTACTTTTAGCGTCAATCCTACAAACTTAAAAATTGGAATATGTGTTGTTTGGTATCTTCCATTAGGGATATTGCTCACTTATCTTTGTCTTTCAAGAGTTTGTTGTGTTTACTTTGTTTAAGCGCTTTAATTTTTAGAAGATAGTTCTTCTTACATCACAGGGATTTAATTAAAGTTATATTCATTCAACTTGCTTAGTTAATATGCATCGAGAAGGTAATGAGTGTTGTATAATGATGTTGAATTATTATTACACGTTAAACAATTGCTTTGAGTGTTAAAAACGTGTAAAGGGAGATTAGAATTGGCGAAGATGGTTTGTGGAATCCCTTATGTTTTGTTCTATTTTCTCGCAAATTTTATTGAGTGTTGAATGCTCACTTGAACAACGTTCAATTGGTAAACAAATATTATATATTTCACTGGGAAACAAAATTTTTCCATAATACAACTAAAAATTGGGAAGACTTTCTCAGATCCCGTTGGGACGTATATGGTGCACGTGGGTTATCTTTTAGAAATATATTTGAATTTGTTGGGGTCAATAACGGTGGCAGTGATATTACAGGGTGAGTGGGCCACTACGTAAAAAGGGATAATGCAAAGATCTTGTCTTAGATGAATTAGGAAGAGTAAGTACATGGTGAAATGATGGTGGAGCATAGGTATATAACAGACATAGTTAACCCAAAGGGAGCCCATTATTCTGAATGGTAAAAGGTGAAGGCGATTGAATATGCCATGCGAAGGACACAACCTCTTGGAGTTTCAACGTTACCTACGTACATATTTATGTAGCAATAGTGTAAGACTAATAGCGACAACTTACATATGCCACTCTCACCTAAATGCGACCAACCTGATAAGATGATACGACCACTTCACATGGCCAAGGGCCTACACTTCCATCCCCATCTCTTCTCACTCTCTCTTTCTTAGCTACCCTCTTTTGCCCCTCCTAAGCATTTAATATATTTATCATTCCATGGTTCATTTTCATCTTAATTGTCTCACCTTGCCTTAATAAGAGAAAATTTGTTACTAGTAACATAAGATTAGTGAAAATACATAAAATATTGTGGTAGAGGATAAGATGAGTGAAATGTTTATATTAAGAGTAAGAAATCTCATGTTCGATCATAAATGAAAAATTTCAATAATAATTTATAAATAAGTGTAAACATTATATTATAAGATTGAGTCAAGTCTAATTGTGTTTTTTAAAATTATATTAAAGTTTTTTTAAGTTTGTCTTATCATGATTGTTGGGTCTATCTTATTTTTGTCTATCATACTATTACAGATCATACATCCCTTAGAGTTAAGATCTTTTAATAATTTATAAATAAATACAAATATCATTTTACAAGTCTATTTTTCTTAAGACATACCATCTAAATATATATAATTTTTTTATTTATCAGAAATTTTGTATGTGTTTTAGCTTATATTATTTCCTTTAAAAGATAGTACAATCAGTTTAGTGTATATGGACCAAAAGGAATTTCTTACAAAATGAGTATTAAGACAAAACAAATTTGTAGTACTGTTTATGATAATTAAAACTACTAAGCTTTAGTTACTGGAGAAAAATATAAAAAAGAATTAACTTTCTCATTTTTCATCCATTTTTAACCCCTTTTTTCTTATTTTCATCTATAGTTTTTTCTCTCCATTAAGTATATGTTAGCAGACGCCAAAGAAATTGTAAATGAGAAATGAGTTTGGAATTGGAATGATATAGCTGGCAGATTTAGCTGCGATTTCTAAATCCTAGCTATAAACAGAAAGGAAAATATCAAGCATAACTGATACTTCTCTTTCCATTTTCTTTCCATGACATGCGTTTGAACTCCCAAAATGATTAGGACATAGCTGCTAACTAATTAAATTTTGCCCTAATGAATTTAATGGTCAAGACCACTTCAATCGCTTCGTGTCACTAATTATGGAGTAGCCAGCCACGTCAAACAAGGAATTAGAGAAACGTCAAATCTCCATTTCCATCCTACTTTAAAGGGAAATTATTACTCTTTTTTGATTATTGATGGTAATTTGTGGCTGTGAAGTACCTCGTCCAGCATCGACCAACATGGCATCACGTGTCCACTTTCAGTGCCTGTCATTTTGGTGGGTGGGGTGGGGTTGCAAGGTGTTAAGATTCAAGCTCACTTCTGATTAATCATGTAGTTAATTACTTTCTCAATATCCACGTATTCCTAGATATTTATTCATTTTTAGGTTGTCTCTTTTTGTTTTTATCCTTTGTCATAATTTAGCTAACGCAGACACACGCACACAAGTCTCTCCCTCCCAATAAACCGGTCGGGAGAGCATGCAAAACCAACGTGCTTCCTCTTGCTTTTTCACACTCTTTTCTTGAATCTCCTAAGTACAAACAAATTATTCAAAAGAGCCACTACTAGTTATAGTTCCTGAAAGTAACAAGATCTCATTGTCCCAATCACTATGAGGACTTCAAAGGGAAGAGGGTTGTGGGAATTGGAGTAGGAGCCATGTGAAAAACAGTGCTTTTGACAATGATTTAGCTCCTCTTTTCTATGCTTTCTTTCACTCCTACATACTATATACTGTTGCTATTCTACAAAAGTCAAGCTCTCATCATTTAACCAAGTGTCTTGCGTCAACACCCCATCATATCGATCAGCACAACCAGTTCAAAATTTCAATCTTTTTGATCCACCAAGCACGGCACAGAACTCAGTTTGAGGTACATATTTTCTGATGCCAACTTGTGTTTAATTATACACTCTGCCATGTAATACAAACCTAGAAAACAAGTACTGTATTTGCAAATTCTCAGCTGCTGAAAAGTTTTCTATGAATTGGTTCCACATAAATGCTTTCTTTGCGTCTTGATTTTCACTTTCCTACTATCATTAATCTTCATCCTAGAGAATTTGCTTCAATAATTTCATTTTCTTTACGTGTTGAATGGGCCTAGACAGAAGCAGTTAAGTGCTATTATTGCCATAATATTAGAAAACAACACTTAGGTCCCAATGACAGAAAATTCTACGCCCCCTCCTCCCATATAAGATGTCATTATCAGTTGCCAAAACTGCCCTTGAAAATGTAAGGCTACTGAAATTCCTTGCAATGATGCAACTGCAGAAAGAACACAAATTTCTTGAATGAACACTTGAAATGACGAAACAAGCCCCTCACAAGTAACTATTTGCCGTACAAGTCCATTTCACTGTATCACACAACACAACACCATCACTCTCCAAAGTCACCATTGCAATTACTGACACACACGACCACCAAATTATCTTGTTCCCCATATTTTTCCAAGTCTTAATCCTACTTAGAACTTAATTTAGAATGTTTTGTACAGACCAAAAAAATAAGCAAATAAGGAATGATTTATTCGTTTATTTATTCAGTGTCTCCATTATTATGAAGTTAAATAGTAACGAATTTAATAGTTGTAGCAGAGTTTTGATATATCTAGCAAAGTGGTTGGTTGAAGAGAGAGACAGAGGTGGGTAGCGATGGAGCCGTCAGAAAAATCGCCGAAGAAAACATCAACAGTGAGATCATCATTTCCGAGAGATCCACGTGGCTCACTCGAAGTCTTCAACCCAAACACTTCAACTGCAACGAGCTCGCGCGTGCGTTCACAGCCTCTTTGGAAACCGCGGACGGAGTCGGAGGAACCGCGCAATGAAATCGCCGCCACGTCGTGGATGGCCATTGATCCGGCGCCGCAAGCAGACGTGGAATGCGGCGAGGCGGCGCAGAGGGCCGCCGAGTGGGGACTGGTGCTCCGAACCGACACCGAGACCGGCAAGCCGCAGGGCGTGGCGGCGAGGAACTCCGGCGGCGAGGAACCCAACGTTGTGAAACTCGCCGCCACTGCTTCGTCTTCCAGGAAGAACTCTCAGAACTCCGCCAGAACCTCCGGCGACTCCTCCTCCCAGGACGGCGGCGGCGGCGTCGTGGGTGGGATTCCGAGAATTTCGGAGGACGTGATGGGAGCTTTATCGGCTTTTCAACAAACTTTCGTGGTGTCGGATGCTACCAAACCCGATTACCCGATCCTGTACGCGAGTGCCGGGTTCTTTAAAATGACGGGTTATACGTCGAAGGAAGTTATTGGCAGAAACTGGTAGGAACCTTATTTTTCACGACAATATAATTTAATTTCACTGCACTTTTTTATTTTCTTACAGTTTCATGAATTGGGTCTCTTAACCAATGTCTTAAACAATATAAAAAAACGATTTTTTAAAAAAATTATATAAAAAAAGATTTTTACTGTGGAGTGGGGTGCAGTCGATTTTTACAGGGTGCAGACACTGATCCTGGTGATGTGGCAAAGATAAGGGAAGCATTGGAAGTTGGGAAAATTTACTGCGGAAGGCTGTTAAATTACAAGAAGGATGGGACACCTTTCTGGAACCTTCTCACCATTTCACCCATTAAGGATGAAGATGGCAAGGTTCTCAAGTTTATCGGGTAAGCTACTTTTTGGTTTAGTTTTGTTTGGATTAACGTTTGTGGTGTGAGTTCGTGTTATTGTCAGCTTCATCTTAGGTGGTTGTTGGGACCAAAATTGACTAGTCATTGGATTTTTGATGGCACCCGTGGTGTCTGTGTCACATTTTAAGAAAAAAGAGCGTGGGTGGCGAGACCTGCATGCATTTCACCTTCTATTCTCACCACCCACCAGGACCACTCTTGCATTTATAAACTGCCATATGTCCTTAACTGTTTATATCATTTTCAGATTAAGAAAGAACAGACACATGGGTATTTCAATTTAATGATCCAATATTCTAAAATTTAAGATGTGTATAAATAAATTTATTTATATGTTTCACAAATAATTGTTATTGTGACGGTGAATGGCAGAATGCAAGTGGAGGTTAGCAAGCACACGGAGGGGTTCAAGGAGAACGCGCTACGTCCCAACGGATTACCTGAATCCTTGATTCGATACGATTGTATGGTTTTTCAAACTCATCTAATATATAATATCAAAACATATTGGCTAGGAAAATATCTAATGTTTTATTCTAACATACTTATATTCAGTGAAAATAATTCATGTGAAGAAACATAACTAATGAAAACTACACGTCCCAAAGATACACCACCAATCTAACTTTTCAGAAAATAGCAATGCACTCAAACAAATATTTTGTACATTATACACATATACACAAATATTTAAAATATAATAAATATTTTAAATCATAATTTTTGAAATATGTAGAATTTTTTTTACATCATAAAATTATCTATTAGTGTTATAACATTATTTGATTGATAAAAAAAAATAATAATATCCCAAAATAAATTTATATTGTATTAGCTTTCACCTGAAAAAAATATTTTTATTTACAAAATACATATCTTTAAAAATAAAATAAAGAAGAGAAAATAATTCAGTTTATATAATAATATTACGATCATCCAGAATGTAAATTTTAATTTTGCTTGAAGAAAATCGGCATTTAAAAAAAAAACTTAAAAGAGAGTAAAAATGGAAAACTAAGCTAAGAAACTGTCCTAGAATATCAATAGCAATATGCTAATAGCATCGGTATGTTCAAGAATATTTTATTTTAAGACACATTATCTTGATTTTTTTGGTTTTCTCTGCAGCGAGTCTATATGATATGGATGTTTTTCAGTAATAAATTTGGTATCTTCTGTAATACATGATTTCTTCAAATAAAAAATATTTTATTATTTTTAATTATAAATATGAAATTAATTTTAATTTTAAAAAATTAAGTGAAAAATAAAAATTATAAAAATGATTTAATTTTTAGTATTGAATTAAAATATGTAAGAATTACTCAAACATGATATGATTTTGCGGGAGTAAATTTGTTTTAGTGTAAAGTAAGATATCAACTACGAACATCTTAAGATTGGCAGTATTAAAAGATATTCTAACTACATTGCATGAATATTTTAAATTTATATAAATTCAAAATCATAGATTTAAATATTATTAAATTGCATGTAGGATACAATAATAATTAATTAATGTAAGATACAATTATATCAATAAAAAAATATATAATTTAAATTTAGACTTTCATTTGCATACACAACAAACAAAAATGGTAATGAAGATTAGCATGCACCAATTTACAATGTGAAAGTCCACAAAATGTGATTGACCAGGCCATGCAATAGTAGGTAATAGAATTTTGATAGTGTGTATGAACAGTTCTAACAGCTAGTGCATTGGATTGCCTTGTATTGCAGCACGCCAGAAAGAGAAAGCTACAAACTCAGTATCTGAGTTGATGCAGATCATGAAGCGCCCCCGAGCATTGAGTGAATCCGCAAGCCGACCCTCCATCAGAAAATCAGGATTTGCTGAGGGAGAAAAGCAATCACTACATGAAGAAGAAGAGGAGGAGGAGGAGGAGGAGGAAAAAGAGAAAGCACAAAAGACATTGAGAAGAAAATCCGAGAGTGAGGCTTCATTTGGACTCAAACCAGAAGGAGGAAATAAACTTTCCATGCAACGAATCAGTGAAGTACCTGAAAATAAACTGAAAAACTCTCACCGCCGTTCCTTCATGGGGTATATATTGTTATTTGATTATGTTATTAATCTCTGTTTTTATAAGTTAAATTAGGTATCTAAGTATGATTTAAGTCTCACATTCATTCATAAGAAATAAGAAAGTTGAACGATGATATATATTCACAGCCTTAATGTTTTAAGGTTTTGAATTGACATTCTGTATAATCTTCCGGTGTTTATTTTTCAGATTTTTCCAAACACTATATGCCTTGGACAATGACAATTTCTTTATAAATTATGTTTCAAATAAGATTTTTTTTTTTTTTTAAATTATGCCTATAACACAATTCACTGTGATATATTTGCATGGTACAGGTTCAGGAGGAAAAGTCAGTCGAACGATGAAAGCATGGAAACTGAAGTGATTGAGGATGTGAGCTCTGATAGTGAGGATGGTGAGGGGCCTGATAGTTCTGATGTAGAGGACAAAGAAAAGCAGAGGGAAAAGAGAAAAGGTCTTGATCTTGCTACCACGCTTGAACGTATTGAGAAAAACTTTGTCATTACTGATCCAAGGCTTCCAGACAATCCAATAGTAAGATTCTCTGAATCATTGTACTACAGTGAAAAAGTGTTCCCCTTCTGCTTTGGATTCTTGTACTGTAGGTAAACATGTGAGACTGTAAAGTTTGTACTTGTTTTCTGCTTTTTCAGATCTTTGCATCGGATAGCTTCTTAGAGCTTACAGAATATAGTCGTGAAGAAATCTTGGGAAGGAATTGCAGGTATGCTTTGAATTGAATGTTATTACACGCCAAGTATACTTATGCTTTGAATTGAAAATTTAATAATATTGATTTACCAACATGAAATGATCAAAAATCGTTTTATAAATGTCACAATTGAGTGTGTTTACATAAGATGCTATTTGGCTATTTAGGTTTCTACAAGGACCTGAAACTGATCCAGAAACTGTGAGAAAAATTAGAGAGGCAATTGACAACCAAACAGAAGTTACCGTGCAACTGATTAATTATACAAAGAGTGGTAAGCTTGTTTGATTTTCTGCTGGGAAAACAACTTCATAGGCCAATTTCTTATAAAGTTGGATTTATAACCATTGTATCTAGTATTAGTCATTCAAAAAAAAATTCACGATATTTGCTATACTGTTCTAGAATCCTGAATGCCTTTCTTAGCGTACAAAGGATATATAGAAATATATTTAACGTGAAGATCACTTTTCCACTTGCTATTGAAGATTTCTGTGTTGAACCCAGGAAAGAAGTTCTGGAACCTGTTTCATTTGCAACCTATGCGTGATCAGAAGGTACAGCGTATGATAGTCCTCTGAAGATGTTACATCCTTTAGATCTTGCCGTACAAAGTTTGTTTTGGTAGTAGATCGTATTCTTTTCACCTATATTTTAACACAACAGAATACGAATGTTAGCTTTTGTCTCTTTTCCTTCTTGGCTTAACAGGGAGAAGTGCAGTATTTTATTGGTGTTCAACTAGATGGTAGTCAACATATAGAGCCTCTTCATAACTGCATCGCAGAAGATACTGCAAAGGAGGGAGAACAAATGGTAGCTCCCTACTCAAATTCTTTGAATGAACTCATATCATACATTATCCTAAGTCATCATCGCTATAAAAAATCAGGCTTTAAATTCTCATGAGATTTTTTTTTATGGTAGGCTTTAAATTTGAAAGTGTATAGAATAAAGCCTATGAATTATGATTTCCACCGTAAAAATTTTACATCTGTTATGAGCTCTTTCTTTTGTCCATATAACAAGTACATTTGAAATCCATCTTCAGGTCAAACAAACTGCAGAAAATGTTGATGTGGCAGTGAGAGATCTTCCGGATGCTAACACGGTAACATCTACTGCTATCTGTTATCTTTTTCTTCCGAAGAGCTTTTGACTTCAATGGTGAAATGACCACCCTTTTGGCCCTCCTCAGAAACCAGACGATTTATGGAAAAATCATTCAAAAGCAGTTCACCCCAAACCTCATAGGAAGGATAACCCTGCATGGAAAGCTATCCAGAAGGTATTACTTTCGTATTTGAGAAGCTTCTTGTTTTTCAATTTTTTGGAATTTGTTTTACACTATACGACTGTAAAATACAAACGAGGGGTAGATTGATGAATACTTCGTGTTTCTTTTGTTCTTTGCCTTTGTTTCTTTAAATTTCAAGGATGTAGGAAGTGATCATAATTTTCTATTACATTATATAATGAAGATTGTTTTATTCAGTTGGTGAACATGCCAAGAAACCATTAAACTTCCATCCGTATTTCATAGGATATTTTGGACTTTCCTGGTCAATTGAATCTCAGATGCAACTTATGTTAATTTTGCAAATTGTTCTGTGACCATGTTTTTGCAGGTCCTAGAAAGTGGAGAACAGATAAGCTTAAAGCACTTTAGGCCGATTAAACCTTTAGGATCAGGAGATACTGGCAGGTTTTTCCCTTATTCCTCTATTGCATTTGCTTGTATAGTTGTACTGGTAACATGAGAGCTAAATTAAGTGTCAGCTATGAAATGCATTGACCACATTTGACTGACTTAACATTTGAAGATTTCGTCACTTCTACTAGACTAATTTCTGCATATATAAAAAAAAAAAAAACTTATGAATTAATTAATTTCTGCTAATTATGTAAGATTGGAATTTCTTTGTTGATTTGTGTGATAGACTATTTATTTCTGTTCCATTATTTTTCCAAAGAAAGCTTCTGTGGCATTGATATTATTACATATTATTGGCTTACAGTGTGCATCTGGTGGAGCTACGTGGCACAGGTCAATATTTTGCCATGAAGGCTATGGATAAGGGTGTTATGCTCAATCGTAACAAGGTTCTGATATGAATTCTGTGATTAATTAACTTAAGTTTTCGTTTAACTTCTCACTGCTAACTTCTGTAAAAGTAAACATTACATGCTGTATTGGCTTCGTTTTCTTTTCCTTTTGGCATTTAACTTCTATTATGTCAATAAGGATTTCTCAGAATTGAAATACCAGTTCACTTGAGACAGCACACATACATAGTCGTGTTTCTAATTATCTTAAAGTAACAAAATTATTAGTCTAATTGAAATTGTGTAAATAATATAGCAGCATTTACCCCTGCTGTTGTAATAAGTTGGCCTTTATACACTTTCCACAGGTGCATAGAGCTTGCGCAGAAAGAGAAATTCTTGACAAGCTGGACCACCCTTTTCTACCTGCATTATATGCTTCGTTCCAGGTTAGAAACTTGAATACTACTGTTGGGAAATATTGAGATTTCCCCCTAATAATATTGAATATTAAAATTAGAGAAACTAGACAAAAAAAAATTTTGAACGGAGTTCAGCAAATAGCTTAATCTCCGGGCACCACATAATGGCACTACTTCTATTAAAAGGGAGAAGAGAATGTTTTGGTACATTGAAATGGGAGGAGGAGGAGTTTTTTTATAACTCACAACCTCCCCCCCTAAGAATAAACCCACTGATGTGGGACTTGAAGTTAGGCCAAAATCAACAAATCTCCACCTTGGCCTAATTTCAAGTCCACCAAATACAAATCTTCTCAAACA
>Ga0209700_102639_pt1 | contig 35910 bp, 22 predicted proteins | sample SiratroredBW_FD_187528 | JGI IMG/M metagenome (GOLD analysis project Ga0209700, IMG submission 187528) | Root nodule microbial communities of legume samples collected from California, USA - Siratro red BW (SPAdes) (version 2) | ecosystem: Host-associated > Plants > Roots > Nodule | place: USA...
TGTCTGCAGTACACTGATTCTGTGCGATTGGGGTTAATATTTGTTAATTGTTTGAACCTCTGCAGATTGCATTCTAAGTTTCTTTAAAGAATTTGTATTCTCACATTGAAAAGCAAGTTTGCGAAAATATTTGAAAAAGGGTTCAATTCACCCCCCCCTCTTGAACTTAGGCCAAATACTTACTTTAACAAGAACATAACAAGCTGCACTAATCACATCAGCCCAGAAGTACTTTGGCAAATCTGTCTCATTCAAGAGAGTCCTTGCTAGTTCCTTCAAAGACCTGTTATTCCTCTCTACTACTCCATTCTGTTGTGGAGTTGTAACAGTATATCATTATATCAGAGACACCCAGTAATAATGTAACAGTATCACAGCAATTTGAAGAAGAAAAGAAATGAAAACGTAACAGAGGAGAATTTTTATTCAAATTCCAGAGGAAGGGAACATTCCTTAACAAAAAAATCCCAGAAGATACACAACTGTCCCCCCTTTTTCTCTCTCCTCTTACTAATTAAATATTAATATTTTTATCACTCATAATCAGCCTATTTGGAATTAGCTATTTTGGGCCGTACACTATATCTCTTTCCTTCGTAGCCTTTTCCTATAATACCACTATTCTCTGCAATTGCTCTTTCAGTAGCTATCTTTGTTACATTACCTTCCCCTTTAAAAACAACCTTGTCCTCAAGGTTAAAGTTTGGAAAGACCTGCTTAATAACCATGGTATCCTCCCATGTTGCTTGAGTTTCATCCATCCCTTCCCATTTTATTAAATGTTGCTGCACATGCTGCTGATTTCGAATAATGACTCGGGTTTGTAAGATGGCTTCTGGTTGTAGCAATGATTCAGCATCTGACTTGGTAATAGGTAATGGTATATAGGGTTGAAAATGATCACCTTTGCACAATTTTAGCTGGGAGCAATGAAAGACAGGGTGGATTTTTGCAGAAGGAGGTAATAGCAGTTTATAAGCGACTTCCCCAATCTTCTCTATTACAGGAAATGGTCCAAAATAGCGAAGGCTCAGTTTTTGATTTTTTCTTAGCAGTACAGAGTGTTGCCTATACGGTTGAAGTTTAACCAGTACCATATCTCCAATTTCTAACTGCATGGGCTTGCGTTTTTTATCTGCTTCTTTCTTCATGTGTTGTTGTGCCTTCTATAAATTGATCTTCAGTTTGTTAAGTGTGGTATCCCTCTGGAGAAGTTGGTCTTGAACCTGAGGAGGGTCCTGGTTGCTGAAGGTATATTTAATTATTTGTGGAGGCTCTCTACCGTAAACCACTTTAAATGGTGTCATGCCGGTACTGTGATGAAAAGAAGAGTTGTACCAAAATTCTGCCCATGGCAACAGTTTAGACCATTCTTTAGGATTATCATAAGTAAAGCACCTTAGATACATCTCAATGCATTTGTTCAATGCCTCAGATTGCCCATCTGTTTGGGGGTGATAAGCAGTGCTGAATTTCAAAGAAGTACCACTCAGCTTGAACATGTGTTGCCAAAATTGGCTCGTGAACACCTTATCACGATAAAAAACTATTGTCTTTGGAAATCCATGCAACTTGACAATGTTTTTCACAAAGAGCTTAGCCACTTGCTTACTATTAAAGTCAGCCTTTAAACTAACCAAATGTGCGTATTTGGAAAGCCTATCAATAACCACCATAATAACAGTGTGCCCATTAGAAGAGGGAAGGCCAGTAATAAAATCCATGGCCACATCCTCCCATATTTGTTCCGGAATCGGCAACGGTTGTAGTAACCCGGATGGTAGAGTTGTAGCATGTTTGGTTTGTTGACATGTTAAACAATTCTGCACATACTCCCTTATATCAGCCTGCATACCGGGCCAATAAAATTGTGCAGCAATTCTCTTCAAGGTGCGTGTAAAACCAGAATGTCCGCCCCACAATGTACTGTGGAATTCCTAAAGAATTTTTTTAACCAATTCATGCCCTTTGGGTAAAACCAATCTGCCTTTCCAATACAGTAATTGATTCAAGACTGAATAATAAGGACTGGGAGGATTGTTTTGCAAACACAATTGCATAATGTCACGTAAGTGATGGTCTTGTGCCATTGCTTCTCGTAATTCTGGCAACAGTTGTAGTTTTGGCTGAGATATAGCCATCATAAAAGATCGGGAAAGAGAATCAGCAGCCACATTCTCTTTGCCAGGTTTATACTCAATAGTAAAGTCATAACCAATCAACTTATGCAATCAGTTTTGTTGTTCGGGTGTGTGTACAACTTGATCAGTGAGTAATCTTAGGCTCTTCTGATCAGTTTTTATAATAAACTTGTGGCCAAGGAGATAATGTCTAAATTTTGCAATAGCCTTTGTGATTGCGAAAAATTCTCTCGTATAAGCAGATTGACGTTGCATCCTATCTGTGAGCTTTTTGGAAAAATAAGCAATAGGACGTTGGTCCTGGCTCAAAATAGCACCGATACCCACCCCTGAAGCATCAGTTTCCAGAGTGAAAGTTTTCGAAAAATCCGACAAGGCTAAGACTGGAGCTTGTGTAAGTGCAGTTTTGAGCATGGAAAAAGCTTCAGTAGCATCCATTCCCCATAGAAATTTATCCTTTTTCAACAAATCAGTCAAGGGAGCCGCAATTACAGCATATGATTTGATAAATTTTCGATAGTACCCAGTTAAACCAAGGAATGCTCTCAGCTGCTTAATATTTTGCGGTACTGGCCAATGTAAAACTGCCTGTACTTTGCTTTTATCCATTGCTACTCCTTGCCCTGAAACTGTGTGGCCCAAATAGTCTACTGGTTGTAACCCGAAGGAACATTTAGATAGTTTCGCATAGAGTTGGTGTTGTTGTAGCAACTGAAGAACCAAGTTCAAGCGTAACAAGTGATTACTCCAGGAAGAACTGTAGACTAATATGTCATCAAAGAAAACCAAGACAAATTTTCGAAGATAATCTTTAAAAATATTATTCATTAGACTCTGAAAAGTGGCTGGGGCATTAGTAAGCCCAAATGGCATAACTAGCCATTCATAATGTCCTTGGTGGGTCCTAAAAGCTGTTTTGTGCCTGTCCTCTTCAGCAACGAGAATTTGGTGATAGCCTGATCTGAGATCTATCTGAGATCTCAACGAGAGCACCAATGTAACAGTATATCAGTATATCAGAGACATCCAGTAATAATGTAACAGTATCACAGCAATTTGAAGAAGAAAAGAAATGAAAACGTAACAGAGGAGAATTTTTATTCAAATTCTAGAGGAAGGGAACATTCCTTAACAGAAAAATCCCAGAAGATACACAACTGTCCCCCCTTTTTCTCTCTCCTCTTACTAATTAAATTTTAATATTTTTACCACTCATAATCAGCCCATTTGGAATTAGCTATTTTGGGTCGTGCACTGTATCTCTTTCCTTCGTAGCCTTTTCCTATAATACCACTATTCTCTGCAATTGCTCTTTCAATAGCTATCTTTGTTACAGGAGTCCTTGGTGCTGAAAAGTTGTATTTTATTTCAAAATTTCAACAAAATTTGCGAAATCTCTCATTTTGAAACTCACCTCGATGATTTGACTTAATGACAAAAATGCAACAATTTCTCTCATTCTAGATAACCATGGAAAGTCTTTTAAAAACATGATAAGCTCCACCCTTGGTGGCAATGAAAAGAGTCCAGATAAAACTTGAATAAACATTAACTATTACAAGACCAAAGTAATTACCCTCTAGGCTCATAGTTCTTGAGGGACCAAACAGATTAATATTAAGTAACTCAAGAGGTATGGATGTTGAGACCACATTTATTTGTTTAAAAGAGTTCTTGGTTTGTTGACCTTTATGACATGATTCACATAATCTGTCCCTTTCAAACTTGAGCTTAGGTAAGCTAATTACTAGCTCTTTAGATGCAAGCCTATTGAAATGATGCATATGAATATGTGCAAGACGTCTATACCATAACCATGACTCATTATTCCTAGACAACAAACAATTCATGCTAGATGTTATGCAAGAGACATTGAGCATGTATACATTGTTTACTTGTTTACCTACTAGTATAGTCTCACTGGTTTTGAAAATGCAATCTGGCTCAAATGTGACCTTGTAGCCTCTGTCACACAGCTGACTTGTACCGAGTAGGCTATACTTTTAAACCATCTACTAAAAGCACATCTTTATGATCACATCATCATCTCCTCCACTATCATCATCTCCTCTAATGTCACCAAAACCAAGTATTCTCCCTTGGTTGTTGTCTCAGTAGGTGACAAAGCCATCTAGTTTCCATTTTAAATTTATTAGTTGTGAAACATCAACAATCATATGTTTAGAGCATCCATTGTCTAAATACCACAACTGGTTCTTGGATGCCAAATAGACCTGCAACATAGATTAAGTTTGAGGAATTAGTACCTTATTAAACTTGGGTCCACAAGTGTTAGTAATGCTTTTAGGCACCCACCTAACTAGCCTCTTAGGTACATCAAACTTTTTAACATTACTATAAGAAACTGTTTTGGCTGAAATACAAGAGGGGGGTGAATTAGATTTCAAAATCTTTTTCAAAAAATTAGTTGACCTTTTAAGAAATTCAAATTCGTTTAATAAATTAGATCTTTATTGACTTTACTGAGCAAGACAGTGGAATGAACAAGTAAACAGAATATAATCCAGTCACAGTACAATGCAGCAAGTCAAACAATTTTATCAGAATTTGAATGTAAGTGCGGAAGCGATTTAGTTAACTTCACAGAAACAGAATAAAACTTAACCACACAGGAAGAATTGATCAGCTTCAATTTTATCAAAGTTGATTGATTAAAAAAAACTTCTTGTTAAACAATATAAACTTTGTTAAATGTATGAAAACAATCTTTGATCAACAACAGTGAGAGATTTAGTTTTCTGGAAAAGTAAACTGATAAACAGTAAACCCAGCAAATTGTGAAACTGTTGATTTGCAGAAAAACTGATATACTGGTTAATAGCAGATTCAGATCAGTTTGGATTAGACTGTGTTAAAATGGAATAAATGATTTTAGGTTATTACTGAAAATGCTTTCAGAAAATGATGAAGTTATTCAATTAGCAATATTCACTTAATTCTGAAAAATTCAAGAAAATCAGCAAGAACAGTAAAGAGAGAGAGCAAGAGAGAATAAGGATAGAGTAAATTTTTATATTGGTTCACCCAACAACCGGGCTACGTCCAGTCCCTCACACACAGTAAGGATTTCACTAAACTGATCAACCTGATCCAGTTTACAGCAATTGCCTACAGCAAGAAGACATTGCACTCTGCAGCCAACCCCTGCTGACCCTACAACATAACAAGAAACACCACATAATCCGCTGTGTGCTTCAAGAACTCCCTTGCTGAAACCCACAGCAAGTAACGTTATACAGAGCCCACTGTATAACCCAGAAAGGTCTCACTGCAACCCGCAGTAGACCACTACTGAACTCATAGCAGAACAAGAAACCACACAGAAACCCACTGTGTGTTTGAAGAACACCCTTGCTGAAACCCACAGCAAGTAATGTTATACAGAGTCCACTGTATAACCCAGAAATGTCCCACTGCAACTCGCAATAGACTACTACTGATCCCACAGCAGAACAGGAAACCACACAGAACCCCACTGTGTATTTCACGACGACCCTTGTTGAAACCCACAGCAAGTCGCTCCCTGTACAGAGCCCACTGTACAGAACATAATTACCAACCCAGGCAATTTAAGAATGCAGTAGAAATGTCAATACAGAAGAAGGATAAACTCGATTACTATTATACAAGCACTTCTATACAAAAGAATACAAAAGTAACAAGAAAGGGTATAGAAGGCTTACTCTTGATGATCAAATCAGCGAAGAAATGTCTTAGTCAAATGATAGCTCCAGCAACAGTTCAAGAAAATAGTTCTTGATGAAAAACTTCTTTTGATCTTTGATCACAAGACTCACGGGTGCATTTGCTCTCTTTGAAAATCTCAAAAATTCTTGCTCAGAAAATGTGTAAAATGATTTTCGTTTTTTTTTCAAAATTTCGCGCCAGCTATTTAAACATAATTGTCATTTAAAAATTCAGTCGATTGATTTTCCAAATAGTCGACTGTTTTTCTCCAGTTAGTTAAAACAGTTGTTTAAAACACAAATTTTGATTTTAATGATTTTTCAAAACTTTTGTTAATTCAGAAAATACTTGTGGAGCTTATCATTGATTAAGATTGCATCCTTCATTGATTATACCTTCAAACTTACCCCACAACACACACTCCTAAGTTCTAGACTAAGTCTTCAATCTTCATGAAGTCTTCATGCATTCCACATATGCTCTTAGGGTCTTGAACTTCTTCACTTGGTTGGCTTCATCAAATCATCATAGCAGCCCACTGGTGCTAACAATTACAATTCCTAAAAGAATGACCTTTTCTCAAACAATAAAAACAAGTTATGAAGGGTGAAGACTACTGTTCATTTGCTTTAAAGAAACTGCTAAATTTCTTTTGCTTTCCTTGAAAAACACATTGATACCCAATGTCAGCCTTTTTAGAAACACAATTTTGAGATCCTTAAACACTAAACCTAGGGTTTAGGTTTTAGGGTTTTGCATTGAGATTTGCAGTTCCCATGGGAAGTTTAGATGTAGTAGTAATCAAATAATTAACTTTCTTTTGAAGAACAACACAATTTTCGCATTTAGTTGACTTGCTAGAATCAAAGTCACTGGAGGCTTTGTAAATCATTTAAAGATGATCAAAATGGCTTTTCACTTTTAAAAGCTCATCTTCCAGTTCTTTGACTCTTCCTTCCAACCAATTATTTAACCCTTTCAATTGGTTATTAGATAAGGCCAATTTTCTTGCTTCTTCATGAGTTTCTAGGTAAGCCTGAAGGATAGAACTGCAATTCTCACTGTTAATTGTGGTGCTCAAGTTCATGCTACTCACCTCAGATTTCTATCCAACCATAAGACACATATTATTAGCACCAGTGGGCTACTATGATGATTTGATGAAGCCAACCAAGTGAAGATGTTCAAGACCCTAAGAGCATATGTGGAATGCATGAAGACTTCATGAAGATTGAAGACTTAGTCTAGAACTTAGGAGTGTGTGTTGTGTGGTAAGTTGGAATCTTAATCAATGATAAGCTCCACAAGTATTTTCTGAATTAACAAAAGTTTTGAAAAATCATTAAAATCAAAACTTGTGTTTTAAACAACTGTTTTAACTAACTGGAGAAAAACAGTCAACTGAATTTTTAAATGACAGTTGTCTATAAATAACTGGCGCGAAATTTTTGAAAGTTACGAAAAATCATTCTAAACATTTTCTGAGTAAGAACATTTGAGATTTCAAAGAAAGAAAAAGTGCTTTTGAGTCTAGTGATCAAGATCAATCAACGTTTGTCAACAAGAACTGTTTTCTTGAACTGCAACTAGAGCTTTGATTTGACTGAGATAGTTTCTTCACTGATTTGATCATCAGACTAAGCCTTTTATACTCTTTCTTTATTACTTTCGTAAATCTTTGTATAGAAGTGCTTGTATTGTTGTGACTGTGTTCTTCATTTGTATTAAAAACTACTACTGCGTTCTTGAATTACTGGGGTGTAATTCGTGGTACAATGGGATTGTACTTGTGGTTCGCCTACTGCGGGGTGCAGTGTGAGGCGGTTCTGGGTTATACAGTGGGTTCTGTATAATTGTGACTTGCTGTGGGTTTCAGTAAGGGAGTTCTTGAAACATACAGTGGGTTTTTGTGTGGTTTCTTGTTCTGCTGTGGGTTCAGCAGTGGTCTACTGCGGGTTGCAGTGAGACATTTCTGGGTTATACAGTGGACTCTATATAACTGTGACTTGTTGTGGGTTTCAGCAAGGGTGTTCTTGAGACGCACAGTGGACTCTGTGTGGTTTCTTGGTCTGCTGTAGGTTCAGCAGTGGTTGCTACGAGTGTAGTGTTGTCTTGCCGTGAGCAAGTGTTGTAAACTTGATCAGTTGATCATTTGTTTTAGTGAAATCCTTACTGTGTGTGAGGAACTGGACGTAGCCCATTTGGTGGGTGAACTAGTATAAAAACCTTTGTGTTCTTAAATCTTCTTTCTCCTTCTTGATCACTGATCTAATTAACTGGTTCACTGTATAAACTATTTTCAGAATCTATAATTGAACTATAATTGATATAAGAGTTAAACATTTTTTTAATAACTGTTTCTTTAATAAAAAGAATTTTATTTTTGAGTGATTCATAATAATTCGAACTGTTGATTGAATTGAAGTTGATCAGTTCATTTTGTGTGGTTAACTTCTATTATGTTTCTGTGTAGTAAACTAAATCGCTTCCGTACTTACATTTAAATTCTGATAAAATTGTTTGGTTTGCTGCATTGTTCTGTGACTGGATTGTATTCTGTTTACTGATTCATTCTACTGCTCTGCTCAGTAAAGTCAATAAAGACCTATATTATCAAACTGACTTGCATTTTCTGAAAAGATAAAATAGTTTTGAAAAAGATTTTGAAATCCAATTCACCCCCCCTCTTGTATTTCAGCCAACACAGTTTCTAACATGTTTGCTTCAACATCCTCATGTGAAGAGCTGCTGGAAGAGATATGATTGTCGTCCTATGATATGTATGCTCTTCTACTCTTTCCAAGTTTGCTATTCTTCTTTTCCTGTGCTCTTTTTTTATTAATCACAAGGCTTGTACAATCCACTTTAATGTGTCCCTGTTTACCATAACCAAAACAAGTAAATTTAGCAGAACCATTACCAGACCTTTTGTTATACCTCTTGCTTTGTTGGTTCTTCATTTTGCCTTTCATCTGATGAACTTCTGAAATCTCTTTGTCAGTAGATTGAAATTCTCATTATCACTGCATTCATCACAACTTTCCTTACTGGATTCTACATTTGCAGCCTTTTTCTCCACAATCTTCATTTCCTTCAGCCTAGTCATCTCCAACTAATGCTTCCTCAGCTTGCCAAAGAGTGTTGCAGTAGTGAGTGTTGTCAAGTCTCTAGTTTCTGATATAGTAGTTACTTTAGGCTACCAGCTTTTGTCCAGACACTTTAGGATCTTAATGTTTAGCTCCTCCGTGTCAAATTGCTTTCCCAAACCAATCAAGTGGTTGACAATGTGAATGAATCGCTTCTAAACATCTACAATGGTCTCCCCTTGCTGCATTCTAAACAATTCATACTCTTGGATTAGTGCATGCTTTCTGGCTCTCTTCACATCTGTGGTTCCTACATGTGTGACTTCAAGTATATCTCACATTTCTTTAGCCGAGTTGCACTGTGATACCCTGAAGAATTCATCAAGATTTAATGTAGAGGTTATTATATTTTTGACAATTGTACCTTTTTATTCTTAGCATCAGTCAATTCATCAAAGGATTTTTCAACAGGCACACCATTCAATATAGTTATGGGAATATAAGGACCATTTACTTTGACATTCCAAATTTCACGATCAATGGATTCAACAAAGATTTTCATTCTAATTTTCCAAAACTGATAGTTCACCCCAGAAAACATAGGTGACCTGTTAATAGAAGCAACCTCTGCAAAAGGTAGTTTATTCTTAGCCATGGATTAAAAACTTTAGCTAGGATCCAAGTCCTAGCTTTGATGCCAATTGAAAATAAGTTTAGTCTGAGTTCAAGAGGGGTGAATTGAACTTTTAAAAATTTTTCGCAGAAATGAAAAGTATTTGAATTATAGAATGAAAGCTCTTAATTTAAACAATCAAAAGAGTGATTTTGAAGTACACAAAAAAAGTCAATAAGTTGCATGTCAAGAACAATCAATTGAGTAATCACACAGAACTGTAATCAACAAAGATTCAACCAATTGAGATGCGGAAGCAATAAATTGAAATCGGTGATCAGTCCAGATTAGTCAGGAAACAATTAAGTAGAAGCCAGAAACAATTAATTGGGTCTCGCACTCAGAGCAGTAAACAACATATAACAATTTATTCAAACACAAATGCAATCAGTTGAATATAGAACTCAGTACAGTACCCTGCCCAGATGTCAACACCCAATTTCGTCCGGATAAAAAATAAAAAAATAAAAATATTTATTCACACTTCACTTTTTTTAAAAACATAAAAGAATTAAAAATTAAAATTAGGAAATATGTAGGAAAAAATTTGGGAATAATAATAAAGAATAAAGAAAAGAAAATAAAAATAAATAATAAAAGAATAAATAAAATAAAACTAAAAGAAAGAGAAGAGAAAGAGATTTGATGGAGAGAAGAGGTTTTGAGAGTTTGAAAATAGGACGCCACATGGCAGGATGTGGTTGGTACATGGTTTAGTGGTGGTTGATTTTCATACTTGCATTAAGGTGGAAGTTTCATTGAATGAAAGCATTTGATTGAAACAAAAGAAAACGGAAAAAGCAATCATTGTAAAAAACTGAATACCCTTCTGTGCATGGGAAGAAGATTAGAGTGTGAAGCAATTGGTCTTTTTAAAAACATGGGAGAGGTTTAATGTTGAATGTATGTAGATGTAGTATATAAAGATAAGTAAAAACAAATAAACTATGCACATGCAAGATCATTGATTGACAACACATGAAGTTACTTTTCAGTTTGTTGGAATTTTGCAAACAATAAGCTGAGACAAAAGTGAGTTAGCTTTAGAAAATTTTGTAGCTTTTGACTTGTTGACTTCCAGTAAATTGATGACAGGCGACACCTTGTGCGTTGTCACTCTTCACATGCTATCGTCATGCATTAAACGTCTTAGCTCATTCAAAGATTCATCTTTGACCAAGTAATTTGCTGCAGAGTTATTGCCTTTCCAATGCTTAAGTCTCACATTGATCAATTTATTGTGTAGAAATGTTTTAAAACCATTGTTCAGCCTTGTACAGATCAATAAGTTGAACAGAAATTTATCAGAACCAAATTTTCAATCAGTTAAAATATAAAACATTCAAATACCAATTAATTGAATCTATTAACTCGATTAATCATACCAGTTTTTGCATAAACCAAATTAATACCAAAAATGCATAAGCTGATTTAACTGATGTTTTTAAAATCAACTATGCCCAACCCATTTATGAGAAAAATAAATATATCTTTATTCAGGGGCCTAGTAAATAAATCAACTAACTTATTCTCAGAAACATCAAATTGAATTACACAGTCACCATTTGCCACATGATCCCTTATAAAGTGATGGTGTATTTCAATATGTTTGGTTCTAGAATGTTGCACTGGGTTCTTAGTTAAGTTTATTGCACTGGTATTGTCACAAAGCAGAGATATTTTTGAGAGAGTTAGACCAAAATCACTTAGATGTTGCTTGATTCAAAGACTTTGAGCACACCAGCTCACAATAACTATGTATTCTGCTTCTGCGGTTGATAAAATGACTGGTATATACCACAAGAAGTAATCTTACTCTCTAACACCTTCTCAATTCCACTCGCATTGCCATCCCATTTGATTCACCCTCTCCCTCACTCATTGGATACGAGAAGCTCCATTTTTATCACTAACCTATTCCTCATTCCACTCATCTAAAAGCTTCTCATGTGCCCCCACACTCAACACCATTCTGCACCCACACCCCATAACATCATACAAGCCCCCAACGACACCGTATCTCCTAGCAACTCCACCTTCATGCTATTCAACTACTCCAACTTCCTCTTATAACCACATTGGCCACACCCTCCACCAGTAGCCCACTCACCCACACACCCTCACTCATACTACACCACTACACTCACATATACAACACGTTCACAACACCCTCGCAAACATCATCCTCATAGAAGCCCCATCTCTCTCTCTCACCCATAACACCACCGCAAGCATCGCCGTAACCATCGGCTCGTAGCAATCCGCCGACCTCCAACCCTCCTTCTGCTGAACCTAGTGCCCCAACACCCTTACCATGCACGTTCTCATCCCCACCTCCAAGAGAAACCACGAAACCAACTTTAAGAAACCCAAATCACCATCAAAATATCTAAACCTGCTAAACTCACCGCTGCTCCTACCTACGTCACCTCCCTGCCATGCACCATCAACAGCCCACATAAACCCCATGCATGTCCACCTAACCTCACTCCAAACATCACCAAATCAAAGCCCCACCATGCATGCATCCTCACACAAAGCACCCCAAGTCTATTGCATCCCACACACCACCTTCCACCATGGACACCCTCATAACAACTGCAAAAAACCTAACCCCTAAGCTGTGCCCGCATCTTCCACCATACCCTTCATCTCCTCCCTCTCCCACTAGGCAATGCCATGCAACGACGCCTCATCTACCATGAGCCCTTAATGACACCGTCACCCTCACCTTCAAGACGCTAAACACCTAGCCACCAGCGAGGAACAAAACAACCATTTACACCCTCATTTAATCACCATTGTCTTCACTTAACAATGCCACAAGCCAAAACTCACAACCCCACTGGAAGCCAAACACACCCCAAAACCTCCCTTAAATCCCACTTCCTCAAGTTGCACACACTCACGTGAAACTACACAATCATTCTGCACCACTCACATGTTCATTCTCATGTGCCTTACATCTACTCCACCGTCACTCACCACTGAACATCTACTCCACTGCTGCAGTCGAACCCTTTTTCCGTCGGCGGCTAACGCCGCTGCACTCCAAGCAACCACTCTTGGCCATGATAGTTGTCGCCACAGCCTACATCGTCGAGCATGCCACCGCACCAGTTCCGCCAATGCTCGTGCCCCCACGCACAAGCCATTCCTTCCTCCAAACCATCACGCCATTGTCATCTACGCTGAAGTCCCTTATTCCGTCGCTCGCACCACTACCACTGCCTTCGACTCGCCACCATACACCGCCTCATGCGCGCAAGTCATTCCCCACCATCCACTCTGCCTTGAGTTGCCAATGAGAGTTGCCACAAGTCGCCGTCGCAAGACACAGCAGCTGACTTGCGTCACCGTTTCCCTATGTTACGCATCTAACCCTAATTGGGTTTAGAGTAAGTAGGGTTACTTCCTGCACCCACGCAAGTTATAAATGTCAGCACCAAGGCTAAGCATGTGATTTGATGAAGTCAATAAAGACCATAGCATTCTGAAGTTTCTGATAGATTGGATCTGGACTATGTTAGATCAATGCCTAGCACGTGAGCTGATGAAAACTGCCTCATGAAGAATCGGTTGGAACCAACCTGGACCAAAATTGTTCAAGTGCAGACTTTGGGCTAACATGAAGATGGTTGGGTGATTCGGTCTTGGTACTTGGTTGGGTTTGTGTGTTGGTGATTAGCTTAGTCGTTAATCATTAGTGGCATGGTTCATCATTCCTCAGGTGCTAAGAGATTCACAAATATTTTTATTAAAACTGGTTTTAAGAAAAATAGCTCAAACTATTTTTTACTTGAAAAGGTTTTTCAATCAATTGAATTTCTAAAACAATCGATTGAATGTGACAGTTATTTTTGTTACTACTGGAATCTTTGACTGGGTCAACTAACGGTCAATTCAATCGATTGAATGATTTGTTCAATTAATTGAACTGTGACAGCTAAGCTGTTTTAAAACTGATTTGGCTATTTAAAGGAATGGGCACTATCATTTTCAGATATCTAAGATTTTCGAAAAGCATTCCTTGAGATTTTCTAAGTGAGATATAGCGCCCCTTTTGTGCTATCATCCTTTGACAAAGCTTTTCAAAACAAGAAACCTCCAAGAACGTGAATCTTTAAAGCATTCTTGAGTGAGGTTCTTGCTACTTTGGTTCTGGACCAAAGCTAAGTCTTCTACACCTGATCTTCATTCTGTGTAGAAGTACTGTGTGATCAATTGCTGATCTTGTTGTTTTGTAATTTGTTTGCTGTTTTTCAATTACTGGGTCAGTAATTGAGTTCGTGCAGTGGGTTTCTGCACTGGTCTCACATCTGCTGAGGGGTTCAGTAGAGGGTGAGTGCTGCGGGGAGCAGTGTTGCTTGCGGACTGCAAGTGTTGTGGTGCAGTGGGTTTCTGCACTGGTTACATACTAGTTGAGGGGTTCAATGAGGTGTGGGTTGGCTGTTGGGAGCAAGGGTTGTAAACTGATCTTGTGATCTTTTTAGTGGAAATCTTTGCTAGTTTGCAAAGGACTGGACGTAGCCCTTAAGGAAGGGTGAACCAGGATAAATCTTTGCGTTCTTGATTTCTTCTTCTCTCTTCTTGATCTTTTTATTATCTGCTTGCTTTCGATTAATAAATTGTTCACTAAATCTGTTTACATATATTCGAATCAACTGTGTTTTTGGGTTATTTTTAATCTATTGGATTGTGTTTAATCATCTTGAATCTGGATTAACACATTTCTATACTGTAAACTGTTTTCTGGGTTCATATCTGATCATTTCCACTGTGCACAATTGATTGTTTACTGGACAGTCCATAATTACATGAGTTAATTGATTGAATTAAGAATTTTCATTCTCTATTTCAAGAACAAATTAGATTTGCAAAAAGATTTTGAAAGTTCAATTCACCCCCGCTCTTGAACTCGGTCTAAACCTTATTTTACAAGAAACTGAAACCACCACCTTTAAGTTCCAAAAATACCCTTGCTTCCAATATAAAAAATAACCTTTTTTATTTTTATTCTTTTTATTTTTATACATATCACTTACTTTTTTTATATAATGCTTTATGTTAAATAAATTTCAATTAAACATTAAATGACCGCACGTGTCATGCCATGTTTAAATTGAAATTATCAATTTCTAAAATTAAAAATTCAAAAATATAATAAATAATTATTTTGGTTAAACATCCAATTAATCGCTCGCATCATACTGTGTTTAATTTGAAATTACTTTGTGTAGTGTAGACGTTCAAATGGCCGTACGCGTCGAACAACTTTTAATCCGAGACTTTCGAAATTAGCGAACTATAAAATTCCAAAATATCAAATTTCAAAAATATAAAAGAAATATCAAGAATTTCCATTAAAAAAATATCAACATCTTAAACAATTTTCAACAAAGAACTACGTAACCTTGATTTTTCATCCCTGATGGAAATATGTAGGAGCAAGGTCAAACCCTTGTCGAGCCCCAAAAATAAAAAATATATTGTCTTTGTTTGTATTGTACTTTTGTTTCTTTTTACGGGAAAAATAAGCATTTTCAAAAACACACTCGTTTTACTTGTTTAATTAAAGGTACTATCTTAGGACGGGCATTGTGGGGGTGCTAATATATTTCCTACACGTAACTGACTCTCGGACCTAGTTCCGGTTTTCACAAACTAGCCCTATACTCGTTTTTTGGTTTTTCCATAGTTTTCCATAAAAAACTATGGTGGCGACTACTTTTTCCATTTTTCAAAATTATTTTAATTTTCTCTTTCAGATCGCCGTCGTCGTCGTGATCCTGGTTGCGACACTTAGTGGCAATGCAAAGAGTCCATGTAAAACGGGAATAATCATCTACTATTACAAGACCATAGTAATTACCCCCTAGGCTCACAGTTCATGAGGGACCAAACAGTTCTATGTGAAGCAACTCAAGAGGTCTTGATGTAGAAACCACATTTAACTATTTGAAAGAGATTTTAGTTTGTTTGCCCTTTTGACATGCTACACATAATTTGTCCCTTTCAAACTTAAGCTTAGGTAGACTGATTACCAGCTCTTTAGATGCAAGCCTATTGAGATGATGCATATGAATATGGGCTAACTGCTTATGCCACAACCATGACTCATCATTTCTAGATAGCAAACAGTTCATACTAGATGTTATGCATGAGACATTAAGTATGTATACATTGTTTACCCGTTTACCTTTAAGTACAGTCTCATTGGTTTTTGAATCTGCAATTAGGCACAAATCAGGCTCAAATGTGATCTTGTAACCTTTGTCATACAACTGACTTATACTTAGTAGGTTGTGCTTTAATCCATCCACCAACAACATATCCTTTATGATCACTTCATCATCTCCTCCAATGTCACCAACACCAAGTATTCTCCCTCAGTTATTGTCTCCTTAAGTGACAAAGCCATCTGATTTTCACTTCAGATTAATTAATTGAGAAGATTCCCCAGTCATATGTTTGGAGCATCCACTGTCCAAATACCGTAGCTGCTTTTTGGATGTCAAATAGACCTACAAAACAAATTAAGTTTGAGGATTTGGTATCGTGTTAGATTTGGGTCCACATGTGTTAGTGATGGTTTTAGGAACCCACCTAACCAACCCCTTAGTTACATTAAATTTTCTAACTTACAATTCCTAACATAATGACATTTTCTCAAACAATAAAAGCAAGTCATGAAAGGTAAAAACTGCTGCTCATTTCCTTGAAAGAAACTGCTAAATTTCTTTTGCTTTCCTTGAAAACCACATTGATATCCAATGCCAGCTTTTTCAAAAGCACCATTTTGAGAATCTAGAATTGCATTGAGATTTGTGGTTCCAATAGAAAGTTTAGATGTAGTAGTAATCAAATAGTTAACTTTCTTTTGAAGAACAACACAATTTTTAGAATTAGTTGGCTGGCTGAAATCAAAGTCATTAAAAGCTTTGTAGATCATTTCAAGATGATCAAAATCAGTTTTTACTTTTAAATACTCCTCTTCCAGTTATTTCACTCTGCCTTCCAACCAATTGATTAACTCTTTCAATCAATTATTTGAAAGAGCCAATCTCTTAGCTTCTTCATGGGTTTCTAAGAAAGCCTGAAGAAGTGAACTATAATTTTCACTATTGAAAGAGACACTGGAGTTTATGCTACTCAGCTCAGAATTTTGTCTAGCCATAAGACATAAGTTAACTTCAACATCCTCATGTGAAGACCTGCTGGAGGATGTATCATTGTCTTCCCAAGCAATATATGCTCTTCTATTTTTGTCCAGTTTTGCTATTCTTTTTCTCATGTGCCTTTTCTTTGTTCACTAGGCTTGGACAATCTACTTTCATGTGTCCTTGTTTACCACAACCAAAAGAGGTAAATTTAGTAAAACTATTTGTTTGATTTCTTATTTTTTTTGTACCTCTTGCTTTGCTGGTTCTTCATTTTTCCTTTCATCTTGATAAACTTTTGGAATCTCCTTGTCAACAAATTGAGATTCTTAGTATCACTACACTCATAAGAGCTCTTCTCATTGGATTTAACATCTGCAATCTTTGTCTTGAGTGCTAAGCTTCTGGTTTTCTTCTCCACAGTCTCCATTTCCTTCAGCCAATTCATCTCCAACTCGTGTTCCCTCAATATGCCAAAGAGAGTTGCAGTAGTGAGTATAGTTAAACCCCTACTCTCTGATATAGCAGTCACTTTAGGTATTCAATTGCTATCCAGGCACTTTAGGATCTTAATATTCAGCTCCTCTTTGTCAAATTGCTTTCCCAAGCCAATCAAGTGATTGACAATATGAGTGAACCACTTCTGTACATCAACAATGGTCTCCCCTTGCTGCATCATAAATATTTCATATTCTTGAATCAGTGCATGCTTTCTGGCTCTTTTCACATATGTAGTTCCTTCATGTGTGACTTCAAGTATGTCCAACATTTCTTTTGCCTAACTGCACTATGATATCCTGAAAAATTCATCAAGATTTAATGCAGAGATTACTATATTTTTAGCAATGCAATCATATTGCACTCTCTTGTTCTCTGCATCAATTAAATCATCAAAATATTTTGCAGCAGCCACACCATCAATCATAGTCATAGGAATATAAGGACCATTTACTATAGCATTCCAAATCCCACGATCAATGGATTCAATGAAGATTTTCATTCTAACTTTCCAAAACTGATAGTTTACTCCAGAAAACACTGGTGGCCTATGTATAGAGGCTCCCTCAGCAAAGGTAGTTTACTCTCAGCCATGGATCGAAAAGTTGACTAGGATTCAAGTCCTAGCTCTGATGCCAATTGAAAACAAATTTAGGCCTAGTTCAAAGCAGGGTGAATTGAGCTTTCAAAATTTTCGCAAAAGATGGATAGTATTTCAAGTATAGAATGAAAGTTCTATATTAAAACAATCAAATGTGTAATTCAGAAATGCACAAGAAAGAATCAACAAATTCCAAATCAAGAACAATCAACTGAAACAAAATACAGAATTGAAAACAAGAAAGAACATTTTACTAGAATACAAAGGCAATCAATTGAATATAGTAAACAAACTAGATCAGTTCAAAAACTATCAAGTAACACTCAGAAACAATTAACTAAAATCAGAGTGTAAACCAAATCAATCATGAAATAATTAATTGATAAACACAACAAATATATTGACTAAAATACACAAATAAAAAAAACAACAAATAATATCAAAGTCAATTGCGGAAGAAATCAATTCAATAGAAACACAATTCAAAAACAGATCAAAAACAATAAGATAAAAAGTAGCAACAGTAAACTAAAACACTCAATCAGACTCAGTAGCAGATACATTCAGTTAAACAATTCTAGAGAATACAAAAATAACACTAGCAGAATGAACAATCAATTAAGCGCAAAGAATAGTCAATTGATCGTGCAACAACAAATATGATAAACCGTTCAAGAAGAGAGAAAGAGAGATCAAAAACACCAAGATTTATATTGGTTCACCCTTCCTCAAGGACTACGTCCAGTCTTTTGCCAACTAGCAAAGAGTTTCACTAAAAGATCACCAAGATCAGTTCAATACAATACGAAACCCTTGCTCCCAGCAAGTCAACACTGCACCCCGCAATACATAACCTACTGCATACCACAGCAGTTGCAAAACAGTGCAAAACTCTACTGCACAAAATCAATTACAAACCCAAAGCAATCTGGGTAACAAAACCACAATGACAAATCACAAAGCCTATGTAATTTGCAACTACACCACTCACAACACAAGAATTATCGAGAGTATTACAAAACAGTAGTACTTCTACACAGAACATAATACAAATGGATTAAAACCAGTGTAAAAGATATAGCTCTGGTGTAGAACCAAGAATGCACGAAACCCTCTCAATGCAAGTATCCAAGATTCAAGTTCTTGAGGTTTTTCTTGAGGTCAGTCAAATGTAACAAGTTCTCAAAGATTGCGCACGTTGTTCTCTCTTGGAAAATCACATTTGATCAATCAAATGTCTTTGTGGTACTTATGAAAACACGTTCTCCCCTTTATATATGAAAACTAGTTTTAAATCTGTCAAAAACTCAATCGATTGTCTCAATCATCCAATCAATTGATTTTTCTATGACTTAGAAAAAATCCAGTAAGTTGATTTGTGAAAAATAGTTTACATATTTACTCTCAAAATAAGTTGTTTTCAAAATCTATTAAACCTATTTTACCATATCAAAAAGAGTTATGGAGCTTACTTTGAGTCATGTATCATGCAACTCATGGTTTTGAACCAAAACCCCACACACACACACCCTAAGTTCTAGACCAAAACCCCATCAAACTCCTTGATGACCTCAAGTAATCCACTTGGCAATGTTTGATCCATGAAGACTTCATCACAAGGTTGGCTTCATCAAATCACTTAGCAAGCTTTGGTTCTAACACATCTTTCTTAGTTCCAAGGAACAACTGTTTGAAATAATTTGTCTGCACCTTTCATCTTTCCATCAAGAGAAAGTACCTCACGAAAATAACAAAATAAATATAAATAAAATGAACAATTTTTTTTAATAATTATTTTCATTTATGATTAATTATTGTTTAAAATTAATTAAGAGACAACGTCAGTTTCTTGGTTCTAAGGAACAACCGTTTGAAATCATTTCTATGCACCTTTTCATCTCTCTATCAAGAGAAAGTGTCTCATGAAAATGAAAAAAATAATATAAGTGAAAATTTTACAGGATCTACGTTTATCTCCAACAAATCAAGTAGGTTTATGTTCACCAGACATAATAAAATCTTTCCTCATATACATTTTCTGAAAAATTTGAATCTTTACTTGAGAGATGATTCACTAACATACCTTGAATAGTTGACTGGTGCTAAATACAACTCGAAGATGCTCTTAAGAAGTGAATCGTGAAGTGAAATTTGCATAGCACTGGAAATCTTGAAGATGCTCTTAAGAAGTGAACTGTGAAGTGAAATCTGCAAAGCACTGTAACCGTGAATGACCGTTAATGAGATGTAATGAAGGAGAACCCCATGCCTCACTTAAATAAAGGAGTTTTACATTTAAATTGAATTAAAAGATATGTATTGAAGTTTGAATTTGGTCAAATTGCATCAGTGCAATAAGTGTATGAAAGTTGGATGTATAACTAAGGAAGAACTATTCATATTCACAATTCTGCATAGGCTACTACTCTACGTAATAGTTTAAAAATAAAAAGCTTCTGAAAAAAATCAACCAACACATTAGGCACGCGTGATATTATCTTTCAATCACTCGTGAATGGGAGACAAGGTTTTGGTCAAGATTCTCATTCAAACACGCTTTCTATGAACTAGTGCCAAGCATTTTGCGAATGAGGACCCGTGGCCATGTACAAGAAAGAGCTTAGAGGAATTACAATTTTAAAAGTCGTGCCACGTGGACACGACTTTTTCGTTATTTTCAACGAGAAAGTCGTGTCATGAGGCACGACTTTTGTGCAATTCTAGACGAAGGAGTTGTGCCTACGTGGCACGACTTTTGTAAATTTTAATTTTTTTTCCCAACACAACATATATACTACACATAAATGCGTGAACGAAATCAAAGTGTTGTTTCATTTCACTTGTAACATTTTCTTCCTCCCATTCCATATCAAACTATCTTTACTCAAAGACTTTTGAAATCACAATTTCAATGGATAATTTTCACGGTGCTAGCAGTTCTATAATGCGTGAGAAAGAACCAATTATCCGAGACATGATAATTGATTTTAGCTCAGACGATGAAGATCCTCTGTCATGGACATAGAAGATGATGCACCGACAAACACGATTCATCCATATTAGTCCAACACCACAACAACAACCAATATGGAATATGAACTTGATGAGCATATGTGTTTCAGTTCCAAAGACTCAACAATATTTGCAATAAAACAGTTCCACATTCAGCAAGGGTACAAATTCGTGGTTGTCGAATCAAAGATAGACACATATATCGCCAGATGCATTGACTATAACAACGGTTGTCAATGGCGACTTGGAGTATCTTACTCTAAAATTAGAGAGCAATGGGAGATTAAACTAATTGAAATGCCTCACACTTGTCTTTTAACTACAATGTCACAAGATCACGTCAACCTTGATTCACACCGAATTGCATCGATTATGGTCAATTTCGTAAGGACAAATCCCTCAATCCCAGTGAAAAGTTTGATTGCAGAAATCAAAAATTGATATGGTTATATTGTTACGTATAGAGAAGCCTGGATAGCAAAGCAAAAGGCTCTTGCCATGGAATTTGGTGACTTGGAAGACTCATAATTATCTTCCAAGATGGTTGCAAGCTTTACAAGAAAGTCTTTTGGGAACAATTGTAAAGTAGATCACTCGATCGGTTGTTGTTAACGGTGTAGAAGACAACTCCTGTCACGTATTAGAGCGTGTCTTCTAGGCTTTTAAACCTTGTATTGATGGGTTTAATTATTGTAAGCCCATTGTCCAAGTTGATGGAACCTTCTGGCAAATATCATGGAACTTTGTTAATTGCAATTAGTCAAGATGGGAACCAGAACATATTTCCATTGGCTTTCACAATTGTTGAATGAGAAGCCAAGGAGGTCGTGATATAGTTCTTTCAGTTATTACGTGCATGTCACAACCCAACCAAATGTCTGCCTCATATTTCAATCTTAGCCTTTAGATGAAAAATAGTATATAATCCGTATTTGTTGTTATGAAAGCACAAACCTTAAATAAATATTAAAGCATACATGATAAATTTTATAAAGAATAAAATAATTAAAATTAACATTCATTAAGTTAAATAAATATAAATATTAAAAATAAATTAAATTAATATCAAGTAACGTCACACTAACCTTTTAATAAAAATATTTTTAATAACTACAAGTTTTTTATTCAACCAATTCACCCCTTTTTATTTAATTTTAACATTACTTTCTTTCACATTTAATACATCGTATTTGATATTTAAGATGTCATATTCAATATTTAATATTACATATTCGATATTCAATATTTTATATGTTCAATATTTCCTATGTTTGTAATTTTGATTTAGTATTTTACATGTTCAATTTTCATTTTTGAATTTAAGAATTAATGTCTAATCTTCAATATTTAATGTTTAATGTTAAATATTTAATATTTAAATTTTTAACCTTTGATATTTAGTATTTAAAATTTAATATTTAACATTTATAAATAAAATTTATTATTTAATATTAAAAATTTATAAATAAATTTCAATATTTAATATAGATAAATAAGAAGAAATAATGCAAATAAATATAATCATTCAAAGAAAATTACCGCACTAAAAAAATTGAAACAAGAAAGTGTTTATAGTCAAACATCCTAGTTCTCGAGAAGAGTAATTTTATTTTGACCCCAATACGTGGCGTTACCTTCATTTGACATTGCTAATGTGGCAAAAATATATTATTTTAATGCAGCTTATAAAGTGACAGTGATGACGAAAAGCCCAAAACATTGGTCGGGGTTTGAAGACAAAAAACCCAAAATATTGGCGCGCGAACTCTTTGCCCTCCTATCGTCTCCCTCCTCACGAGAAGTCTCTCTGCTTGCTCTCGTCTCCCTCCTCTCGTGTTTTCCTCAACCTTTAGGGTTTGTCGTCGTTGGCGTAGTGGTTTAAAGGTTCCAGTTTACTATCAAGGTGTGGTGGGTTTTTGGGGTCTTTTATGTGATTTTTGTTTGGAAAAGGAAGTTTTATTGCTTATTTTACAGTTTTGTTGTTGGTTCTTGATGGAAAATAAAAGGTTATTTTTTTATGTATAAATTTCCGCTTGGGGTTTATGGTGGTTGAAGTAAAGGTTGGTCTTTTATGTGATTTTTGATGGAAAAGGAAGTTTTTTTTGGTCATTTAAAGGTTGTGTTTTTGGTTTACATGTGATTTTCATTTGGAGTTTATGGTTATGGAGTAAAGGTTCATTTTTTATGGGGTTTTTGATGAAAAGGGAAGACTTTTATTTGGTTTCATGGTTTAATTTTTTGTTCATTTATGATTTTTGTCATTTTAAAAGTGTTTTCTTTTTGAATGATTGGTGGGTGGGTGGGTTAGTTGGTTTTTCATGGATTGTTTGCTGACATGAATTGGTTGTTTGGTTTAAGTGTTTGAAAGTTACAACATTCATGGTTGGAAAATGAGTTACTATGTATGGTGGACAATTTAATGAACACATATGACTTAGTCGCCAAAACTTCAACTATGGTGTCCCCTGATTAAATAACGGGTAACCACAGGTGTTTTGTAAAATAATAATACTAGTTCTGACCTTACAAAACATTAGAGGTTACTCAAGCTTTAACGAGGGGACACCTCAATTTAACTTTTGGCGATTGAACTTAGACGTGTTCATGGGGACATTTTTCGCAAATTAAGTTCTTCACTTCTTCAATTACACCCATAACAAGGATTAATCACGCTTTGATGTACCAAAAATATGTTCATTTTATACACCTATGTGAAATAATGCTAATTTTGACCTTACAAAACATCAGAGGTTATCCATGCTTTAATGAGGACACACCTCAGTTGAACTTTTTACGGCTGAACTCAGACGTGTTCATGAGGACCATTTTTGCAAATAAAGTTCTTAACTTCTTCAATTACACCCATAATAAGGATTAATCACGCTTTCATTGACCAAAATATGTTCATTTCATACACCTCTGTTCAGTAATACCGATTCTGAGCTTACAAAACATCAAAGGTTACTAAAGCTTTAACGAGGGGACACCTCAGTTGAGCTTTTGGCGATTGAAGATTAAAATTGATATAATTAATTTTGCATATTTCTTATTATTTTTAAAAGGTCTTAAATATGGTTTTATAATGAAAATTTTATTTTAAATCAAATTCAAATTAGTTTTAATGTCTATGCACTACATTGATGTGTATTTAATATCATTGAATGTTGCAGATTTCAAATTAAATGCATATAAAGTGCTTAAAGATTCACTCACGTAGATGATACAATTATTTGAAATAAGAAAAGTTACAAAAATAAAGATTGTTTGCTAACTTGAATATATACTCTTTAAAGTCTTTAATTACTATCTTTATTTATTCTCTCATTCAAATTTAAATTAGAAAATTGAAATATGCTATTTAAAAATTAACAATTAATGTGTTATTATATGGTAAGTTAAAATTTGGTGAGATGCATAGATTTTTTTGGAAAGAACATTACGTTATTGAATTAATTCGTTATCTTGTAACTTTTTAAGTAAGTTTCTTTTTAAAGAAAATTCTATTAATTATTTAATATGATTGAGTGCAAAATCTAATTTATTTGCTATTCTCTATTTTAATTTATTGTGAATTAAATGCTAAGTTGTTGATTGCTTCTTTTATCTTCCGAAATAAGATGTTGATTGCTTCTTTTATCTTTCAAAATCAGTGACTAGTGACTGTGATCAAAGTAAATTCTTTTAATGTTATTTGAATTTTGAATCAATTACAGAGATCAACTTTTTGAAATGTTCTGCACACTGAAATTGTTTTTCCCAAATATAAGTAATCTAATAGAAACAATTTTGTTGTAATAGGAATGTTTTGAATGCTCTAACGGAAACAATTTACCTCTGTTCTGAGTTTCCAAAACATCAGAGGTTACCCGTATTTTAACGAGGGGACACCTTAGTTGAACTTTTGGCGACTGAACTTAGATGTGTTCTTGAGGACCATTTTCGCAAATTAAGTTCTTAACTTCTTCAATTACACCCATAATAAGGATTAATCACTCTTTGATTGACCAAAAGATGTTCATTTTATACACCTTTGTGCATCAACACTGGTTATGAGTTTCCAAAACATCAGAGGTTACCCATACTTTAATGAGGGGACACCTTAGTTGAACTTTTGGCGACTAAACTGAAACGTGTTCATTAGGACCATTTTCGCATATTAAGTTCTTAACATCTTCATTTACACCCATAATAAGGAATACTAACGCTTTGATTAACCAAAATATGTTTATTTGATACACCTCAGTGCATTAATACTGGTTTTGACCTTACAAAACATCAGAGGTTAACCATGTTTTAATGAGGGACACCTTTTTTGAACTTTTGGCAACTAAGTCAGATGTGTTCATTAAATTGTCCACCATTCACAGTAATTGCTTTTCTAGCCATGAATATTGGAACTTTCAAACTCTTAAATAAAACAACCAATTCATGTCAGTAAACAATCCACAAAAAACCAACCAACTCACCCACCCACCACTCATTCAAAAGGAAAACACTTTCAAAATATGTTCACAACCCATCTTTCTCGCCACCATACACTGAAGAAACAAAAATATTCAAACATGGAAACCCTAAACAAAAAACTGAATCGTGAAACTCCAAAAAAGTCTTCCTTTTTCACAAAAACCTCATAAAAGACGAATCTTTACTCCACAACCATAAACCGTAAATGGAAATCATACTTCAACGAAAAATAAAACCTTTAAACGACCAAAAGAACTTTCTTTTCCATCAAAAACCCCATAAAAGGTGAACCTTTACTCCAAAACTATAAACCCCAAACAAAAATCATACGTCAACAAAACGCAAAACCTTTAAACAACCAAAGAAACTTTCTTTTATATTCAAACATCAAAACCCTAAACCCCTAACAAAAATCATACCTCCTCAAAACCCTAGACCGTGAAACCAAATAAAGGTCTTCCCTTTTCACAAAAAATCCCTTAAAAGACCAACCTTTACTCCACAACCCTAAACCCCAAACGGAAATCATATAAGACGAACCTTTAAACGATAAAAAACAATTCCTTTTCCATGAAAAAATCACATAAAAGACGAACTATTAACAACCACTCTAGACAATGAAAGAAAAAAAAAACCACAAAGAAGACGAGAGCATGCACCACAACGGAGAAGATGAGAGATGAGAACACAGACAACGACAACAGCGAGTGTGTGGAAGGAGAAGATCAGAAATGAGAGTGACGAGCGAGCACGGAGGGCGACAAAAGCGAGTGTGTGGAATGTGTGGAAGGAGAATATGAGAATACGAGCACGGAGGGCGACGAGAGGAAGCGTGTGAAAGGAGAAGGTGAAAAGATGAGAATGACGAGCACACCAAGCTTCTGTATTTTCAAGGTTCAAAGGCAAAAACCCAAATTTCCCTTAGGACATACGCTACCTTCACCTGACAAAAATTACCCTACCATTTAAGATCATTTGACAAAAATACTCCAGTGTCAAATGGGGTTTAAAAAGCAACAGTGTCAAAATAACATTACTCTCTCAAGAATTCGGTTTGTCTTTTTTTTCCTGACTAATTAAAAACTTGTTTATGGTTTAGAGCTTTTGTCTTTTCTTAAAAGGAACTAAAACCCTTGTAAAAGGTATGAAATGTACTGGGAGAGTTTTTCATTTGAGAGCAAAGAAGAAAAGGTAGCAGACAGCCTAAGAAGAGCACACATTGCAACTCTTAATACAGATTCCTCTAAGTCCTCCACCACCAACCATATAAACTGGATTCTTCTCACATTCACCCCTTTTAGCCCACCTAGAGCAATTCTCGTTCTCATCAACACACTCTCCACCCTCCATTGACCACAAAACTTTTCCATAGTCTCTCACGTGAATCCACTTGGTTGCAGACCACTTCTCACCTTCAATCACCGGACAACTTGCATGCAAACTACTGTTATCTGTTGTTGCATCAAGATGAAGACTGAAGAACAACAGGGCATCACCCTTTTGAGGTTTTATGGCATATCCTTTGTGAGCACATTCCGACCAGCTATCATCTTTTGGCTGTGACAACGTTGCATCAGAATTAGGAAAAACTGTTTCTCCACCCTTCGTGACATTAGACAGATACATCAATACAGTGGCAACCCGATGGCCACCCTTAGATAGACGAACTTTGTTAAGGTGGAAATCAAAGTGTTTTTCGTACTTCTCACCATTCTCATAACGCAGTACTTGTATTGACTCGCCATTTTCTACTGGAAGGAATGTCCATGCAGAAATTCGGGCTTCAATATCAACAACTATTTTGTCATGTGCCGGCTCCAGAAACATACTAGAACTCGTTCTGCCTTCATTTACAAAAGCTTTACCAGAGTCCTTATCCACTACCAAAGACCTCTCCAGCTTGTCCTTGGCCAGAATTATCAAATGATCACATTCTTCATCCGTTAAAAATCCCTTGTACAGAAAAGCCCTGGGACTCCACGAGAGCTGAGTGACCCGTGTGGGATCAAATTTCACTGAAGGGCCCCCCCTGTTCCACCCAAGCACCGATCTTTGCGTGGCCTTGGCTTCTTCTTGGTTCCGATCGGGCAACAGAACAACCGAAACAGAGATCTCGAAACAGAGGAAATAGAGAAAGAGCGACACGAAATGGTGAGAAACCATGGTGAAAGGCTTTTTTGGTGGGCAATCTGAAACAATGTTGAAATTTATACAATGCAATTAGAGAGTTGAAGGAGAAAGAGAGTTGGTGAATCTGCATTGTGGGCATTTTTTCAGTTTGGTTTGTGGTTTTTGGAGGTTTAAGGATTCAACGAACGCCCACTGGTTTTGATTTCGCTTTCTCCTACTTTATTTAGACTTAAATGAAACCATTTTAATGATTTTGTTTCAAACCTGTACCTAATGTATTCGCAATGATGTAAATCAATCTCTTGTCTTCAAGATCTCTATTAATGTTTAATGTTAAATATTTAGTGTTTGAAGTTTATTGTTGAATGTTTGATTTAATATTTAAACTTTAACTTTTAATATTAAGTATTTAAAATTAAAAAATTTAATATTAATACTTAATATTTAACATTTTATAAGTATTATTTAGTACATTATTTAATATGTAATGATTAATACTTATATTTAGTATTTAATATTTAATACTTAAGACTTAATATTTAATACTTAATATTTAGTAATTAATAATTAATAATCAATTTTCAATACTTAAATTTTAAAATTTAATATTTGAGGTTTAATACTTAATACTTAGTGTTTACTTTTTGATACTAAAATTTTAATATTTAATAGTTAATATTTAATTTTTATGTTTAATATTTAATATTTAGTGTTTACTACTTAGTTTGATTATTTATTATGTAAGTTTTAATATTTAATGTTCAATGTTTAACGTTGAAGTTTCAATGTTTAATGTTGAATATTTAATGTTTAATTTTGAATGTTATTAGTATTTAATGTATAATTTCAATGTTTAATATTTTAGATTTAATGTTTTTTAATGTTTAATGTTTATTTTTTTATCCATGAAAAGAATAAATAAAAATGAGAACAAGTGGAATATTCTAACCCATATACATAGATGATCATAATGAATAAAAAAAAAGAACTACCAAACCATAAAAAAAAAAATTAGTATTCAATGTTTAATGTTATTATTTAATACAATGTACTGTAGAAGAATGACAACCTACGTATCTGATGAAAAATTATTGATCCACTTCTTTCAAGACAACTTAGCTGGTATGGCCCTGAATTAGTATATGCATCTCAAACCAGGCCGCATCCGCTCATGGAAAGATTTGGTGGATGCCTTTTTGAAGTAGTATAAGTACCATGTCGACATGGCTCCCGATAGGTTGCAATTGCAGAATATGTCGAAGAAAGGTTCTGAGACCTTCAAAGAGTACGCCCAAAGATGGAGGGAGTTAGCTGCCCAGGTATAGGTGCCACTACACGATAAGGAGATGGTGGCTATATTTATAGAAACATTGCAGTCTCCTTTTTATAAGCACATGCTAGGCAGTGTCTCTTCCAATTTCCCCGACATTATGATTGTTGGAGAAAGAACCGAGTTTGGAATGAAAACTGGCAAAATTACACATGGCCCGTCCGCGGTCATTAATCCCAAGGTGTATTAGTTCAATCATGGAAGAGAGAAGGGAGAAGTTCAGGCAACATCTACCTATGATAGTCGTGATTTGCCTTTTTCAAATATTCTCTATCAGCAAGGTCAAAAAAGGAAAATGAATGTGAAATACAACCCATGTAAGAGCCAAAGTTCAACACCAAACAGAGATACCGATCAGAAGAATAAAGGCGTTCAATTCACTCCTATTCCAATGACTTACACTGAACTCTTACCAGATCTTCTCCGTAGAGGATGAGTCATTATTTTCCCCTATGTACTTGTCTTTGTGTACCTATTTTTATTAGTGATTTGTTTTTAACTACTTATTATTTTCTCTATTTCATTGTTCGAGCTTCATTTACCAGAAATTCGTTATTTTATTTAATTCAAATTTTCTGAGCTAATTTTAATATTATTTTCAGGGCAGCTTTGGAATTTTATTGGGCTTGAAAATTAATTCTGGAATTGAAGAGGAGCTGTTGCATTATCAATTTTTATTTTTAGTTTCTATTTTCAGTTTTTATTCGTTCGACCAAAATTGAATAAATTTAGGCCCATTAGGTTTAGTGTTGAGCACTTATTTAAGTCTAGCCGCCTGTTACAGAGAGGAGGCGAACAAAGAAGCAAACAGTTTTTAACTCCCAACTTTTGGGATTCAGTTCATTTTCTCTGGAAAAACTGGTTCTGTATTTATTTTCTTTCCTCTACAATTACATTCTGTTTTTATTTCAATTCAATTTCATTCCTTTTGATTTCATTCCTTTTTAATTTCTTTCCCTTTTAATTTTATTTTGCGTTTAATCTTCATTTGTTTTATTCGAATTTAATGGAAGGCTAATTTATAAGGTTATCCTTTTGATTCAGATTGCAAAGAAGCTTTCAGGTTGCTGCTGTGTTATTTTTGCTCTTTTTGTCTCTTAACTCTTCATCAATTTATTTCTGTGCTTAATGCTTTTACTGGTTCATGCTTAATTTTTCAGTTAATATGAATTTCGTGTCTCTATTCATGCTTAATGGAGTGAGTTACGGGTTGTTAGGATGGAACGAATGAGTGAATGCTTAATTTGCATAAGGAAAAATTGTGTTAATTATCGCTTAGTTAATTAATTCGGGTTGGAATTAGGGTTCAATAAGTTGAGCATGAATTTCTGTATGTTGTGATAAGCGAATTGCAATCTAATCAAGAGAGTAATTTAAATTTCGATTAAGAAAATCTAATTCGGTTATTGTTTTATTTTTATTTTATTAAATCTAGTTATTTCACAACAAAACCCCGCCTTTGCTCTTTATGTGTTTAATCCTTTGACATGAACTAGGTCCTTAGGAGACGACCTAGGACTCACTTCCTAGTACTACATTTAACTGCAATTATTTGACCGGATACGACTTTGATCAAATTTGGGGCCATTGTCGAGGACCATCAATTCCTTTGGTAAGGATAAAGTAGCAAGTGACGAATCAAGTTGTTGCTCAAAGTAACTCTAATTTTTGTTTTTGCTTGCTGCATTAATTTTGTTGTATCAGTTAATTTGGTGTTTGTTAGGATTTGCTACATAATTATTATTTTTTTTTAAATTCTTTCTGGGTAAAACTTAAAACGACCATAACTTTTGCTACGATTATCGAAATTGGACGTATTTTATATGCTTTTTGGGCTAGAAAAAAAATCTATGAATTTTTTATCGGCAAAGCCAATTTATGACCACCAGATTTTGAAAAAAAAAAGGTCATTTTCTATTTCTTTTTGCTTTTAAGTTTTATTGTCTTATTTTTTATACTTTCTTTTAATAGTTAATTTAGTTATACTTTGAATTTTGCTCTAAATTTTTGCGTGCTGTCTTTTCTTAACTTTAGGGTGTTGCTCACAAATTTTTAGCTCATTTGGACTTCATTTGAGTGTACCTCCAGTTTTACCTACTTGTATGCTTGTGTGTAAAATACATGGTATGTTGCATATAGTGCATGATTAGAGGTAACCCAGGAGATTACAACCCTTTGATACAGAGATAGATAGGACCTTTCATAGATTAGCAAGGAATTTATCTTTAGAGTCTTTAGCTTTAGATGGTGTTAGTTTAAATAATTCTGAGCACCCTCCTTCTGTGTCAACAAATTTAAATTTTGTACACACTGCCGATTCTGATTTTATTCATACTGAGAACAATATGGCTCAACCTCCTCCACCTCACCCTCGCGAGAGGATGTAGTTATCTTGGATTGGTTTCCATTATTGGCATGTTTTTGTGTTTAGGGTCGTGTACTTTTGTTTTGAGCATTTTTTTAACCATATTGATGGGAAAGAACAATAAAATTACCGAAAATAATGTGTGAATGGTTTGGGTGCAAAAACAAGTCATCATGTGTTGGTTTGTAACTTTTGCGAGTTTTCGTTTCAAATGACCTAAACCTTTGACCGTTATATTTTTGAGTCGTATTGATGGGAAACAACGACAAAATGACCGAAAATTATGTGAAAGATTTGGGTGAAAGTGTAGTTATCTTGGATTGGTTTCCATTTTTGGCAGGTTTTCGTGTTTAGGGTCGCGTACTTTTGTTCTGAGCATTTGTTAGCCATATTGATGGGAAACAACAATAAAATGACCGAAAATGATAAGCGGATGGTATGGGTGCAAAAACAAGTTATCAAGTTGTAAAATAAGGTTCAGATCAAGTTCAAGAGGGGGCGTGAATTGAACTTTCAAAATCTTTTCGCAAATATTAATTGTTCTTGAAATAGAGAATGAAAATTCTTAATTTAATCAATCAACTCGTGTAATTTTGGACTGACCAGTAAACAATCAAGTATGCACAACAAAAATTGATAGAGATAAACCCAGAAAATAGTTTTCAGTATAAACTGTCGTGTGACGGGTCACGAGTTTAGGGTCTAGGGTTTAGGGTCACGGGTCTAGGGTCACGGTTCTAGGATTTAGGGTCTAGGACGACGGGTGTAATTGTGACTCTCTTAAGATAGCCAAATGCCTCGTCATCTAATTAGTGACACACATTTTTTAACCATATTGATGGGAAACAACAATAAAATGACCAAAAATGATTTGCGGATGGTTTGGGTTCAAGAACAAGTCATCAAGTGTAGTTTGTACCTTTTTCGAGTTTTCGTGTCAAACGACCTAAACTTTTGATTATTATATTTTTAAGTCGTATCGATGGAAAACAACAACAAAATGACCGAAGATTATGTGCAAAAGATTTGGGTGAAAAATGTATTTATCTTGGGTTGGCTTCCATTTTTGGTAGGTTTTTGTGTTTAGGGTTGTGTACGCTTGTTCTGAGCATTTAGTAACCATATTTATGTGAAACAACAATAAAATGACCGAAAATGATGAGCGGATGACATGGGTGAAAAAATGAGTCATCAAGTGTTGGATTGTAACTTTTGCTAGTTTTTGTGTCAAATGACCTAAACCTTTGACCGTTGTATTTTTGAGTCGTATTGATTGGAAACAAGAACAAAATGACTAAAAATTATGTGCAAAAGATTTGGGTGAAAAATGTAGTTATCTTGGGTTGATTTCCATTTTTGACAGGTTTTCATGTTAGGTTCTTGTACTTTTGTTCTGAGCATTTTTCAACCATATTAATGCGAATCAACAATAAAATGACCCAAAATGATGTGTGAATGGTTTGGGTGCAAAAACAAGTTATCATGTGTTGGTTTGTAACTTTTGCGAGTTTTCGTGCCAAATGACTTAAACTTTTCACTGTTATATTTTCCACCTGTATTGATGGGAAACAACAACAAAATGACCGAAAATTATGTCCAAAAGATTTAGGTGAAAAACATTGTTATTTTGGGTAGGTTTGAATTTTTTACATGTTTTCGTGTTTAGGGTCCTGTACTTTTGTTTTGTGAATTTTTTAACCATATTGATGGAAAAAAACAATAAAATGATCGAAAATGATGTGCAGATTTTGGGTGCAAAAACAAGTCATCATGTGTTGGTTTGTAACTTTTCTAGTTTTCGTATCAGATGAGCTAAACCTTTGACCATTATATTTTTGAGCGGTATTGATTGGAAACAACACCAAAATGACCGAAAATTATGTGCAAAATATTTGAGTGAAAAATGTAGTTATCTTGGGTTGCTTTCCATTTTTTGTAGGTTTTCGTGTTTAGCATCCTGTACTTTTGTTCTAAGGAGTTTTTAACCATATTGATGGGAAACAAGTAAAATGACCGAAAATAATTTGCGGATGGTTTGGGTGCAAAAACAAGTCATCAAGTGTTGGATTGTAGCTATTGCAGGTTTTCGTGTCAAATGACCTAAACTTTTGACCATTATATTCTTGAGTTGAATTGATGGAAAACAACAACAAAATGATCGAAAATTATGTACAAAAGATTTGGGTGAAAAATGTAGTTATCTTGGTTGGTTTCCATTTTTGGTAGGTTTTCGAGTTTACGGTCCTGTACTTTTGTTCGAAGCATTTTTTTAACCGTATTGATGGGAAACAACAACAAACGGACCAAAAATTATATATAAAAGATTTGGGTGAAAAATGTAGTTATCCTTTGTTGGTTTCCATTTTTGACAGGTTTTCGAGTTTAGGGTCCTATACTTTTGTTCTATCCATTTTTTAACCATCTTAATGAGAAACAACAATAAAATGACCGAAAATGATATACAGATGGGTTGGGTGCAAAAACAAGTCATAATGTGTTGGTTTGTAACTTTTGCAAATTTTCGTGACAAATGGCTTAAACTTTTACTGTTATACTTTTGAGCTGTATTGATGGGAAACAACAACAAAATGACCAAAAATTATATGAAAAAAATTTGGATGAAAAATGTAGTTATCTTGGGTTGGTTTCCATTTTGGCATGTTTTCGTGTTTAGGGTTGTTTATTTTTGTTTTGACCATATTTTAACCATATAGATGGGAAACAATAATAAAATGCATGAAAATGAAGTGCAGATGGTTAGGGTGCAAAAATAAGTCATAATGTGTTGGTTTATAACTTTTGCGAGTTTTCGTGTCAAATGACTTAAACTTTTCACTGTTATATTTTTCACCTGTATTGATGGGAGACAACAACAAAATGACCGAAAATTATGTCCAAAAGATTTGGGTGAAAAATGTAGTTATCTTGGGTTGGTTTCCATTTTTGTTAGGATTTCGTGTTTAGCGTCCTATACTTTTGTTCTGAGAGTTTTTTAACCATATTGATGGGAAACAGCTTAAAAATTACCGAAAATAATTTGCGGATGGTTTGGGTGCAAAAACAATTCATCAAGTGTTGGTTTGTACCTTTTTCGAGTTTTCGTGTCAAATGACTTAAACTTTTGACCGTTATATTTTTGAGTTGTATTGGTGGGAAACAACAACAAAATGATCGAAAATGACGTGCAAAAGATTTGGGTGAAAAATGAAGTTATCTTGGTTGATTTCCATTTTTGGCAGGTTTTCATGTTAGGTTCTTGTACTTTTGCTAGTTTTCGTATCAGATGAGCTAAACCTTTGACCACTATATGTTTGAGCCGTATTTATCTGAAAGAACAAAAAAATGACCGAAAATTATATGCAAAATATTTGAGTGAAAAATGTAGTTATCTTGGGATGGTTTTCATTTTTGGCAGGTTTTCATGTTTAGCGTCCTGTACTTTTGTTCTGAGGAGTTTTTAACTATATTGATGGTAAACAAGAATAAAATGACCGAAAATAATTTGCGGATGGTTTGGGTGCAAAAACAAGTCATCAAGTGTTGAATTGTAGGTTTTGCAAGTTTTCGTGTCAAATGACCTAAACTTTTGACCATTATATTCTTGAGCTGAATTGATGGAAAACAACAACGACATGATCGAAAATTATGTACAAAAGATTTGGGTGAAAAATGTAGTTATCTTGGTTGGTTTCCATTTTTGGTAGGTTTTCGAGTTTACGGTCCTGTACTTTTGTTCTAAGCATTTTTTTAACCATATTGATGGGAAACCACAGTAAAATGATCGAAAATGATTTGTGTATGGTTTGGGTGCAAAAAGAAGTCATCAAGTGTTGGTTTGTACCTTTTTCGAGCTTTTGTGTTAAATGACTTAAACTTTTGACCGTTATATTTTTGAGTCGTATTGAAGGGAAACAACAACAAAATGACCGAAAATTATGTGCAAAAGATTTGGGTGAAAAATGTGGTTATGTTGGGTTGGTTTCCATTTTTGGCAGTTTTTCGTGTTTAAGGTCGCGTACTTTTGTTTTGAGCATTTTTTAGCCCTATTGATGGGAAACAACAGTAAAATGACCGAAAATGATTTGTGGATGGTTTGGGTGCAAAAAGAAGTCATCAAGTGTTGGTTTGTAACTTTTGCGAGTTTTCATGTCAAATGGCCTAAACTTTTGACCGTTATATATTTTGAGTCGTATTGATAGGAAACAACAACAAAATGACCGAAAACTATGTACAAAAGTTTTGGTTTGTAACTTTTGGGAGTTTTCGTACCAAATGAATTAAACTTTTAACTTTTATATTTTTGAGCTATATTGATGGGAAAAACAACATAATGAACAAAAATTATGTGCAAAAGATTTGGGTGAAAAATATAATTGTCTTGGGTTGGTTTCCATTTTTGGCAGCTTTTCGTGTTTAGGGTCCTGTACTTTTGTTCTGAGTATTTTTTAATGATATTGATAGTAAACAAGAATAAAATGACCGAAAATGATAAGCATATGGTTTGGGTGCAAAAAGAAGACATCAAGTGTTAGAATGTAGCTTTTGAAAGTTTTCGTGTCAAATGACATAAACCATCGACCGTTATATTCTTAACCTGAATTGATGGTGTTAGCATCAGTGGACTGCTGCAGTGATTTGATGAAGCCAACCATGTGTGAAGAAGTTCAAGACCTATGATCATATGTGGAATGCATGAAGATTCATGAAGATTTGAAGCTTGGTCTAGAACTTAGGAATGTGGT